>JAEEGL013219437.1_pt1 | contig 16230 bp, 10 predicted proteins | sample 9134231 | NCBI WGS metagenome assembly JAEEGL01 (sample SAMN16246548, study PRJNA631951) | gut metagenome | biome: gut microbiome; feature: rumen; material: fiber-attached | host: Bos | place: Iran: Karaj | collected 2018-10
AAAGAAGTCAAGAAAAACCCGTTTTGATGGAGCCTTTCTTGACTTTCTTGAACTCGTCTATATGTCTATAGGGACGGTTTTTATACCAATGGGGACGGTTCTCTATGGTAAAGTTTTTTCTTTGCAAAAACTTTACCATAGAGAACCGTCCCCATTGGTATAAAAACCGTCCCCATTGACTCACAATCGTCCTCGTTAACTCATGTCATAGAATGCTAAGAAGCTTGTCGGCTATGAGGTTAGCCACAACCAGCTTGTATTCTGCTCTTGTTCCCTTGGACATCAGCTTATCTTTGGTAACAAAAACGTCACTTCCATAAGCTATAGCATAATAGATCTCACCCGGAGTGCTGTCGTTATTGGCAGGATCGATGTTTCCCATGGTCCCGGTAACACCGATTGCTATATCGGCGCCGTAGGCCGTTTTTGCTGCCTTGGCCATCTCCGTCGCGGTCTCGCAGGAATATACGCCATGCTCTGCTATTACTGTTTCCGGTACTCCCTGCATGATCTTGGCTTCATTACTGTAGGTCACGAAGGCTCCCTTCATTATGGCTGAGGAGCCTTCGGTATCTGTGATAAGAGAAGCGATGAGCCCGGAGGTACAGCTCTCCATGGTGGTAATATATTTCTTTTTTTCTATCAGCGTTTTAGTTATCTTTTGATACTTGCCTCTGACAAAATCCTCGAAATCGTCCACTTTTTTACATCTCCTTAAGCATCTTATCAACTGCTACAAGTCTTACACATACAGTGAAGATGTCCATTGCAAGCTTAAGGTCGTTAAGTGAAGGGAAGGTAGGTGCGATACGGATATTGGAGTCATGAGGATCCTTGTGGTAAGGATAGGTTGCTCCGGCTCCAGTCATGGTAACACCGGCCTTCTTGGCTCTGTCAACAATTGCCTTGGCACAACCCTCGGGAGCATCGAAGCTGATGAAATAACCTCCCTTAGGTCTTGTCCACTCACCTACTCCGACAGGAGCAAGATCTCTGTCAAGGGCATCAAGTACTGCCTCGAACTTGGGACGGATGATGGCTGCATGCTTTCTCATATGAGCCTTCATGCCTTCGAAATCTCCGAAGTAGCGAACATGACGAAGCTGGTTAACCTTGTCATGACCGATTGTCTGATAGTTGAGCTGAGCCTTGATCTCCTCAAGGTTATTGAGGGATGTGGCGATAGCTGCAATTCCGCTTCCGGGAAAAGTGATCTTGGAAGTGGAGGAGAATTTATAAACCAGATCAGGGCTTCCTGCCTTCTTGCACTCCTCAAGGATCTCAATGAGGTAGTCCTGATCATCGTCATAGAGGTGGTGAATTCCGTATGCGTTATCCCAGAAGATTCTGAAATCTCTTGCTGCGGGACGAAGACGTGCAAAACGTCTTACGGTCTCGTCTGAATAGGAGTATCCCTGAGGATTGGAATACTTGGGCACGCACCAGATACCCTTGATGGATTCGTCGTTGGCAACGAGTCTCTCAACTTCGTCCATATCAGGGCCTGTAGGGGTCATCTGTACAGGGATCATCTCGATTCCGAAGTACTCGGTGATGGCGAAGTGCCTGTCATAACCGGGAACGGGACACAAGAATTTGACCTTATCAAGCTTGCACCAGGGTGTGTTGCCCATAACACCGTGGGTAAAAGCTCTTGAAACAGTATCATACATAACGTTAAGAGAAGAATTGCCATAGATAATGATATTATCGGGCTTGTTCTCCATCATGGCACCGATAAGCTCCTTGGCCTCCTCGATACCTGTAAGAACGCCGTAGTTACGGCAGTCAGTTCCGTCAGCACAGGACAGATCAGCCTCTGAATTGAGGGCATCCATCATTCCCATGGAAAGATCGAGCTGCTCTCTGCAGGGCTTACCTCTTGCCATGTTAAGGCTAAGCTCCATCTCCTGGTACTTCTTGTATTCAGCCTTGAGTTTGACAAGCTCCTGCTCGAGCTCTGCCTTGCTCATCTCGACGTATTTCTTCTGCTTTTCAACGCTTTTTTCACTATTTTTCTGGGCCATTTTCACCTACTCCTCATTAATTGTTTACGTGTATACAATTTTCGACTATTCTACCACAATCTTTACTACTTTACCACCTTAAATTTTGGGTTACCCGGTTGAGTTCACATCCGTTTTCCCACACGCGAAGTAAATTAAGGAGCAGCTAGTTCCATACGGGGGAGGGGTACCAAGGGTAGCAGAAGGGCAGAAATATTCGCCCCTCCTTCGCTTAGATTGCATGGCCCGCTCATAAGGCCACGTCTAATCTACGGCTCAAAAACTCCGTCCGGATCATATGCTATGATTCCCCGAAAGATATTTGGCCGGACGTCAAACAATGAGCCGTGGACAGATTATCCGTGACCTTCTGACCAGGCTCATGAATCTATACGCTCCATCAGAGGCGAATATTTCTGCCCTTCTGCTACCCTTGGTACCCCTCCCCCCGTATGAAACCACCTGCCCCTAATCTTATTTCGCTACGAGTTAATAACAGGAATGTGAAATTCAGCCCGGCTAACAAAGTCGAAACCACAATCGAAGAAAGCACTGCCTTCTCTGCCAGAAGGTCAGTGCTTGTGTTATCACGATGACAAAAGAACCGTCCCCGTGTCACCTTTCATTACCACAGAAAAATGCACTGTACCTCCAGTTATGAAGTACAGCGCATCTTTAAATTAATCAAATTCTATTTTCTTATTTATTCTCCTGTCCCTGTACTGGTTTTCTTTTTGGGAACAAGATACCATCTCATGCTGCTCTCATAAGTATCCCAGGTCTTAGTTCCATAGAAGTCTCCGGGTACACAGGTAGCCTTGCTCCTGTCAAATCTAAGACTATAGTCCTTAACCTCTGATATATAAGTTCCAGAGTATTCCATAGTCGCTTTTCCGGTCATATTGAACTGGAGGTAATCTGACTTGGAAGGCAATATCTTAAATGAACCTGAATAAGTCAGATTTTCTTCATATGACAGCGGATTACGGAAACAATTCCATCCGTCAGGGAATTCATCCCCATTTCTCAGGAATCCATCGACTTCATCCAATGAATAGCCATAGTTCTTAGCATACTCGGAAGTAAAAGTAAATGTACCGCTGCCGATGTAAGTGGATGTATTAAGGTAACCGCTTATGGAAACTCCATCCGCGTTATAGCTAAAGGTTCCATCCTCTTTTAGTTTCATATTTTCTATTCCTGAAATCTTCTTATTTAGAGTTTCTCCATCAGAGATATCAAGCCTTACATCCTGATTAAACGGAACCTTTTCTGCTTCAATATCTTCGTTTCCATCTTCATCCCAGATATGATCATCGAAGTATCCTATCATCCACAATATCGTTGTGCCTTCGTGCTCAGTCCAAAAGCTTTTAGCCAGAACGCCCTTATTAAGCCCTGAATACTTAGTGTTAATACCGGGTTTCAGAACGTTGGCCATCTCAACATATTCAAGGAATTCATCAAGGGCCTGCTGCCTATTCTCCGGATGGTCCCAAATCTGATTCCTTGCACAGCAGTCTACCCAGTGATTCATCATATCTCCATAATTGTATCCGCCCTCATCCCTTGCATATCTCTCAAGCGCCTCTTCATCAATATACATTGAAATATGAGAACGAATCTTTACCAGACGTTCCAATCTTGCGGTAAGATTATAGTCCTTTTCGGTTTCCTCTCTGAAGAACCGTCTTGTATTTTCGTCTGTAAGCTTTAAAGCTCCTAAATTATCATTCAGCATAGTCTGAATTATTACCTGTTCCTTGGCTTTGATCTGTGCAGCCACACCCTCCTGCTGCCTGCGCAGTTCAAAGTAGTCAATCAGCTCCTTTTCAAGATATGCTTCAACCCTGCTTTTTTCTTCCACAGGAAGAGAATCGTAAGAACCATATTTTGCCCATTTGGAATCACGCTCCTTTAATTCTGCCCACATTTCCTCTCTTTTATCCATCTGATAGAAGCGGTTGATTCCTTTAGCCTTGGTAAAACCGCTGGAACAATTAAGGTAAGTAAGGAATGATTTCTCGTTAGCAGGTAGTACGAAATTTCCGAAGAAGTCTCTATCAAAACCGTTTTTGTATATATGATAAAGTTCTTCAACTTCATTGGCCTTCCAATAGGTAAACTCTACATTTAAACAGGTAGCAACAAATCTCGTTCCTTTGGTTCCGAGTTCAACAGCAGGATGAACGCCCATCATAACATTCCCCAGCTCCTTCATTGCATCTTCTGTTTCATTTTCATTAAGGTGCTTAAATACTTTATATAAGCCATAGGTGCCGCCTATCGCCTGGCTTGAGAAGCCTTCTGCTATTTCGGGATCAAAAACAGCTCCTGCCCGCTTTGAATATCCCAGCTCATCCCATGCCTTCTGTAATGCATCAACTGCCATAGCCTCAAATCCGTCCGAGGCAGCCAGCTCATCACCATCAGTCAGACTTCTTGCTATACCGGTCATAGCTTTAGTGACAGAGCTTGCCGCTGCACCTGTTTTACTGTAGCCGCCGTCAGCAAGTGCTTTACCGCCTTCACTTGCAATGATATTAATTGTAGCCTGAACCAGATCTTTGAAAGCCTCATCCCTGAGGTTAAGGGCTTTTGCCTTTGCCTTGATATAGGGCTCAAGTTCTGAAGCAGCCTGAGAGAATTTTCCCTCTTCAACAGCGCGCTTTGCACAGTAGCTGTTAAGGAATGCTTCTATCTCTTCTTCCTTGGTAAGCTTGGCACCAAACCAGGATGAGAAATGAGGCAGATTGATGGTCATTTCATTCTTTTCAAGGTCATAGCTGTCAGGATACAGATATCTTATGGACTTGGTATTCTCATCGTAATACGCAAATACATAAGCCTCCGGATCAGTGATGGTCTCACCGGGCTTGCCCATAGGAACTGTCAGAGCAACGTTAGTTCCGAAGTAGTCTCCCTCTGTATATCCTTCGCAGGAAATAGTTACAGGCGAAATGATCTCTTCAAACACACCTTCCCTATAGGCACCCATGGAAGTAAGTTTTTTGGTGCTGATGGGCGATGCAGATATATTGGCATCCTTCTCAAAGGTACCGGCTTCCACAGTAAGCTGGCATCCGTTACTTACGCTTCCAAGCACTGTATCTTCCGAAGCATCGGCAGGTACTGTGGACTTCGCTATACCCTCTGTGCTATCTACCGGAAGGTTCTTATTGTTCTTTTTTGATTTATTTACTGTGACCAAAACAGCGCATTCTATACCATCTTTTTCTGCAAAAATAGTAGCGTAGCCTCTGCCCACAGCCTTGATCTTACCCTTGTTGCTGACTGTAGCAACTGTTGGTGCAGAACTGCTCCAGTTAAAGGCGGAAGCTTTATACTTGGTATTTTTAAGGGTGACTGTAGCGGTCTTTTTGGGGTCAAGTGTAAAGGATTCCTTTTTGACTGTTACACCGGGAACCTCTATTTTACACTCATACTGATGATCGTCTATCTCGGCGTATACATATTGGGTACCGGGATAAAGCGCTGTAACGGTACAGGTAAGGTCCTTGGAATTAATATCTATACAGTCGTCACCATCTTTTGTACCCCAATAAACATAGGTACCCTTAGGAACATTTTTAACATTAAGCTTAAGCTTTGCTCCTGATAATACTTGTGCTTCGGTCTTGGAAAGAGCTGGAACATTGACCTTCACAGTTCCGGTAAGTTTATATTTACTGATATTGTAGGTACCGCCGCCCCATATTACGGAAATCTTGGCGGAACCTTTTGCGACAGCAGTAATAACACCGGTCTCCGGATCAATGGTGCAGACATCCGGATTAGCGGATTCAAAGGATACCGGAGGACAGTCATAATCATTTTGAACATTGTAGTTATAGTCATAGGTCTGTCCCACATAGGTCAGGGTCTTTGTCTTATCAAACAGTGCAGCTTTATGGACTTTGGTGTCTATAAGCATGGCCTGCCTTGTCAGTTTGCCATGACTATTAAGCGTGGACCAGAAAATGCGGCACACACCCTTTTTATTTGCCTTTACCACACCTTTTTCACTCAGGGATATAACAGATCCATCTTCAAGGGTGAATTTAGCTCCTTTTTGATTAAGATCATATCCCAGTTCTGTAACCTTATTCTTCAGGTACTCACCAAGATCAACCTTCTGTCCGATAACAAGATGAACTATATCATCATCATAAGCCTTCAGATTATCGAGATCATCCCCTGTAACAACCATTTCTGCATCATTGTCGGAGATTGCATCGGTAACTTCTGCCTCCTCTTCCTCAACTATTACATCCGGAGCTTCTTCCACTTCACCGGATGTATCAGCATCCTCAGATTCAGATGCATCCTCCTCTGCCATATCCGCTTCCTGTTCAATCAGGAAATCATCGATGCCAACGGAAATCCCGTCATCAGAAATCACGTCGTCGGAAATCACGTCGTCGGAAACATCTGTGTCATAGTCATACCCCCAGATGTCCGGATCTGTACTGCCTTCAGAATCTCCAAAATAATCATAGGAGGAGACTCCCCCGGCTTCCTCAGCCTCCCACTTAGCTTCGTCATAGGCCAGGGAACACAGCGGCGTGTCAAATGCGATCAGAGTCGCCAGAGCTATTGCTGATATTTTTTTCAAAAGTCCTCTCATCTTCCATCCTCCTTATCTTAAATTCGAGTGAAAGCCGATAGCGACATGCATTACTGAATTAATCTTTCAATAATCCATAATTAATTGAATCTTTAACTCCATTATCACGGATGCCAAGCCTAATGTCTAATTAACTTAGTCTAAAAAAGGTCTGCAGAAAAACTTATAATTTTTTCATAAAATATGGCCCTCTGCAGATATATCCGCAAAGGGCCGTTTTTCATATTTTATCTCTTATCTTTATCAATAAATTCAAGTAGCACTACTGCTACAACAATATATACAATAATCCAGAACGCCAGCCATATCCAGCATTCAATGAGAAGCGATTTATCGAAAGTGTATTCCGGCTTCTGATTCTGCTGCGCGGACATCATAAGAAGTTCGTCGCGCCGGTTGTTTTCTTCAATATAACTGAGCACTTCCAATAAGGGTCTTTCTCCTTCCACCTCCACGTTTTTCAGCTTAACTGCACTGTTCCAGATGCTGACCATGGGCAGGGAATTGTAATCCCCTTGGATGCACAGAGCTGTCAGGCCCCATTTGGTGGCGGTCAGGTTGGTAAGGGGCATAGCCTGCTGGGGAAGGTTAAAAAATCCTCCCGAGAAAAGGAGCTGCACAATCAGCAAAAACGGCATAACCGTCATAGCTGCTGTGGTAGTTCTGGCAATTGAGGATACTAAAAGCGCCAACATATCAGCACAGTAGGTCACAAGAAACAGCGTAATTCCAATATCCACGACGGGCCACCTCGTTATCAGACTCTCACCCGGAATCGTCACCTTAAGGTTAATGCAGACGAAAAGAGTTATTGCTGCCTGGGCAGCACAGAGAACCGCCTGGTAGATCATGTGGGCAGCCACATAGGAGCTGACATGAAGGCCTGATCTGTGTTCTCTTTTTACAATGGGTCTTTCACGGCATATCACCTGAATGGAGTTAAAAAATCCGTTCCAGATACATACGCAGGCCAGGGCAAAGGCACCGGTCATGGTTCCTTCCATGGTCTTATACAGGTTCCCGCCAACTACAAAGGCCACCAGGCCTGAGATAATCGCTGCCATGGGCAGTACCTTCCAGTCATTCTGGAACAGGAACATTCTAAAGAGCTTGCCCAGATAGATAAAGGTCTGTGAAAAGCGGCCGGGATGCTTAACTTTTTTGGTGCTTGCCATATTTTCAGTACTCATCTTATCACCCCACCCTTTCCTTCATGTAATCGGCAAACTTTTCGACAAATTCGTCGGCTCTGCCCTCTCCGCCTTCTTCCTTCTGATTAATTGAAAGAAGGATCTCCTCCATTGTAGACTTGCCAAAGAACTCATATGCCTCTTTTACCGGTCCGTACCAGGCAAGACGCCCTGTTCTCTTAGCATCCTTGGCAAGCACTATCACATCATCAAAAAGATCTATTACTCTGTCGGGGGTATGGGTAATAACTATTACAATCTTGCCTTCGTCAGCTATGGCTCTTAGCTTCTCAAAAAGCCCTCTTGCCACAACTCCGTCAAGGCCCGAATCCGGCTCATCAAGGATAAAAAGTGAGGGGTCGGAAATAAACTCCATGGCGATCGACAGTCTTTTCCTCTGTCCGCCGGATAGTTTCTCCACCAGATTATTTTTAACAGCGGTAAGACCAAACTGCTCGAGAACTTCATTCACACGTTTCATTCTGTCAAAAAGATGAACGCTGGAAGGAAGGCGCAGGGTAGCAGCATCGGATAAGGTAAGGGCAACGGTATCATTTCCGCGCATGAGATCCTGCTGGGGAACAAAGCCTATGTCGTAGAGCATTTTGGAATAGTCCTTGTAAACATCGTCGTTTCCAAGCTTGATGCTGGCGTTGGCCTTCTCATAGCCTGTGACAGCATTAAGATACGTGGTTTTGCCGGCTCCGGAGCCGCCAAGGAGAAGTACCATGTGGCCCTTGGGAATTGACATATGGATGTCCTTAAGAAGGACTTTTCTCTTGAAGAAATCTATAGCTGTTCTCTCATTAATATTGACGGTAAGGCCGTCATCGTCATGGCTCACGTCCTCGTCAAGAGTCTTGGCCTCGGTAAGACCGGCGTAGTCCGTAACCTTCCTCTTGGGCACAAATCGCTTAAGCATTCCCCAGGCAAAAATGGTGGGAGCTTCAAAAAATACGAAGAGAAGTATCCACTTTTTGGACCTGCCGAACATGGCGATAAGCCCCATGTATACTCTGAACTCATAGATCATGGTAGGTATGATAAATATCAGCGACAGGATCAGTAACGTCGCTGTCACTCTTATATCGTCTGTCTTAAACAGTCCTGAGAAGCCCACTATGACATTTGTAATAACCGACAGAATTGCATATCTGCGCCCATCCTCTTCCCTGTCGGCGCAGAGCCCAAGATGATATTCTCTTGCAAAGGGAATGATTGCCCAGAATGGCTTAACCCCGCACTTTACAAATATCTTCCAGCAACCTATGACTGCCAATAGGTAGATAATAGTCTGTGACAAATAATTAGTATTTTCGCCGATATTATAAAGCATAGCCATCTCCTTATAGTATTCCTGTGATGGGTTTTAATCCCATATATTAATAATACTATATAACGTCTTCATTTGTCCCAAAATAAGTATAATCCATAACAAAAAACGCATGAAAGCCCGGCCCAAGACCGATAATCTCTCATGCGTTTGCGATTCAAAAAATAATCTCTCAATTCTCTATAAACTCAGGCGCCACAAATGTGACTCCTTTTTCAAGGCACTTATCCAAAATGTGTCTGTAATATTCAGGCACCAGCTCTTCTGTCTCATCGTGAGCATGGATGAGCAGAATATGATTACCGCCCGGGGCAAACAATACCGCACCTGAAGCGGGATTTTGGTCTGTCATCCTGCCATAGACGTTATCAATCGTAAAGCCGCTCCCCTGCCTGATATTATACTCAGCAAAATCGAAGGTCCACAGCGTGTCTATATCCTTATCAAGGCCGCTTTCCTTCCACCAGGGATAGGTGATATCCCTGTCGTCGACTTTATGAAATCCGTGTTCCGCCAGATATTTCTGATACAGCTCCTTGTTAGCGCCGCCCTTATTTCCGTAGGGGAAACGGAAAGGCCTGTACAGACGCTCTACTCCTGCCTCTTTGTACAGATCATCAAGAACCTTCTCGCACTTCTCGACCTCTTTTACCCCTTCTTCAAAAGAAATCTCAGAGAAATTCGGGTGGGTATAGCTGTGATTACCTAGAATGATCCCGTTCTTAAGGACATAAAGAGCCTCCTCATGATACCTCTCAATATTCTCTCCCCAGGCGAACATGAGGATCGGGATCTTCTTCTCCTTAAGATAATCAACAATTGCCGGTGTATTTCTGCTGGAAATATCATCCATGGTAAGTAGTGCTCTTATCATTTTTTCATTACTCCTCCCTGCTCTGTTTACAGCATTTTAAAGTGCTTCAGTGCGGTATTTACTGCCATGTCCTTATCGCTGCTGCCGGTGCCTTTTTTACTTCTGACATTGGAAATATCTGCTGCCGTCACGGTTATTTCAAACACTTCATTAACCCATGCGATTATGTCCGCATCTGTGGCCTTGCCCTTCTCAGGAACCTTTGGAGGTGGCAAGGCCTTAGGAGCTGCAGGCGTCTTCGCCCCGGCCTGTCCCCCGGAAGATGCAGACTTTCCGGAATCTTTCACGATCTTCTTGGTACCGCCGTTAGCCTTCTTTGCGCTCTTTTCTTCCTCTGTATCCTTGGTAAGAAGAACCACAGTCTCAATAGATCTGGTAAAAGGGAACATGTCCACAGGAACCGCCTTTTGTGCTTTATAACCGCTCTTTTTAAGGAGCTCCAGATCTCTTGCCAGAGAATCGGGACTGCAGGAAATATAAACAACCTTCTTAGGGCCCAGGACCTTCAAAGAAGTGATGAACTCCGGTGTTGAACCGGCTCTTGGAGGATCCATGAACACCAGGTCAACCTTATCTCCTGAAGCCGCCATCTGCTGCATGAACTTGGTGGCGTCATTCTCATAGAAGGTGATGTTATTCACATCATTGATCTTGGCATTGATCTTGGCATCCTTGACAGCGTCCGTGTTAAGCTCCACGGAAATAACCTCTTTAACATGAGGACTTGCGATGATTCCGATGGTGCCAACACCGCTGTAGCAGTCGAGGGCTGTCTCATTTCCGGTTAGTTCTGCCATCTCGATTGCAGTGTTATACAGAACCTCCTGCTGAACAGGGTTAACCTGATAGAAGGACTTGGGGCTTATCTTGAACTTCATACCGCAGCAGGTGTCATAGATAAATCCGGGGCCGTAGAGAGGCTTCTCCTTGTCGCCAAGTACCATGCTGGTCTGCTTGTCGTTGACGTTAAGGACAATGGTGGTGATCTCAGGATGCTCTTTGCGAAGGGCCTTCACAAAGTTATTCTTGGAAGGGAAAATCGGTGATACTGTAACAAGAACCACCATGATCTCCCCGGTATTTTTTCCGATTCTGATAAGAACGTGGCGAAGAAGTCCATAGCCATTGTCCTCGTCATAGGTCTTGATCTTGAAGGACTTAAGCATCCCTCTGATGGAAGCGATGATGGCATCGGCCTTCTGATCCTCCAAAAGGCAATTGTCCACAGGCACCACATCATGGCTTCCCTCGCTGTATATACCGGATACGGGATTACCTTTTCTGTCATGGGTAAAAACAGCGTGAACCTTACATCTGTAGTGCTCCGGCTTGTCCATTCCAACGAAGGAGGCAACCTTACAATAGGGCTCGAGTAGCTCTGCTACATGGGCATGCTTTTGCCTAAGCTGCTTGTCATAAGGAGTATTTATCATCTGACAGGCGCCGCACTTCTTAAATACGGGGCAGCGACTTGAAGCTTTGAAGTCAGATCCGTTTGCCGGCTTTCTGTCCCTTTTTTCAAAGGCTCTTTTATCCGTATCGTTTTTTCTGTTTTTTGCTGTACTCTGTTTCTTCTTATCTTCCATCTCTTCTCCAATACTAATGCTAAAAAAAGTAGGGGAGCCATCTGCATCCCCTACCATATCGATTCTCGATCAATCTTCGTCTGAATTGTTTCTCTTCAGATCATTCTCAAACTTAAGCTCATCAGGCACATCAAGACCGGTATCCGCTTCCTTGACAGCCTCGCTTCTTCTGCGAATGCGGTCATCCTTGATGATTCCGTAATCCTTGAACTTGATTCCCTCGATGCCCTGAGCCAGCTCTCTGGCACGAAGTATCTCCCCTTTGTTGATCCTGAAGGTGCAGACAATCTTGTTGCCCTTCCTATCAAAAATCCTCTGAAGAATTGACTTGTCCTGCCACTCGATAAAATATGAAATGCGGTGGGCAAGGAATCTCTCCTCAAGCTGTTTCTTGCTCTCAAGGCTGTAAACTCTGCAGAAAGGGACTTCGTTATTAAAAACCTGATTGTTCTGGATAATTGTAGACATAGGAACCTCACATAACTTTATTCACTAGCAATAGATTATAACACAGAACTTCCAACATGTTCAACTCATTAAAAACATCGTAAGATTCTCACAGTAAAATCTGAACCGGGAAGCCCGGGAAATAAGTTTCCTTTACAAGATCACCTATGAAATGAGAGAATTATAAAAAAAGAAAACTCAAAAAAGGTGGCATACTATGTTCTCATTTGATCGTTGCAATCCCGAAGAAGTTGGCGTTCCCTCAGGAGCCATTTTAAATACATTAAAAAGACTTGATGAAAAGGATGTTCCCATGCATTCTTTTCTTATCATGCGCAAAGACAGGCTTATATTCGAAGGGTACTATGCTCCCTACAGAGCAGATACTCTCCACAGAATGTTCTCCATAAGTAAGAGTTTCACCGCTCTATCCATCTTTCTTCTTATTGATGAAGGAAAAGTCTCTTTGTCAGACTCAATAGTAAAGTTCTTCCCCGAGTATACATATGAAAAAACTCATCCCTGGATAAAACAGACCACCATCGAAAATATGCTGATGATGCGAACCTGCCACGCTTCCACCACCTATAAGGTGGATATGAAGTCTGACTGGGTCGAGAGCTTTTTTACCGTACCTCCCACCCACAAACCGGGAACAGTGTTCCATTATGATACCTCAGCAGCCCATGTACTCTGCGCTCTCGTTGAGAAGCTAACAGGAACTGACCTGCTGTCCTTTCTCAAGGAGAAGATGCTGAAATTCGTGGACTTCAGCGACAATTCTTACATGGTAAAAGACCCCTTCGGTGTTTCCATCGGCGGAAGCGGCCTTATGGCAACTCCCATGGATGTTCTGAAGGTTCTCTATATACTTGATAAAAAAGGGACCATAACCTGCTCCGATGGCAAGGTCAGAACTCTGATATCTCCCGCTCTTATTGAAAAAGCCACCTCCAACCTGTCAGATACTCTCATGACCGGTCCACTTCCCAGCGAATCCATGGGGTACGGAATGCAGATATGGCAGAATGAAAAAGGCGGCTTCGTGCTCTACGGAATGGGCGGCCAGCTAGGAATCTCAATCCCCGATAAGAATCTTCTAATAATGACCACTGCAGATACCCAGGGAATGCAGGGCGGCAATCAGCTGATCTATGACGCCATCTATGAAGAGCTCCTTCCAAATATTCAGGATACTCCCATAGAATCAGGAGCATGCCCGGAACTGGAAGAATATAAAAAGAATCTTGCAATAGGTCTCCCCAGGCTTCCCATTAGCAACACAGCCGTTACAGGCAGGGAATACTATGGTCAAAGAAAGTATGAACTTCTTGGTGAGGGCAGCATTTTTACAGAGCTTTTGCTTGATATTAAAGAGACGGGAGAATCCCGCATGACGCTAACAGAAAAGGACTCCGATACAAAGCACATTATCAGCTTTGGCCTTGACAGAATGTGCACGGGAACCTTCTCCCGTTACAACACAGACTATACAGCCGGCGCCCTTTTTACAAGGGATAACGTGCTCTATATAAGAGTCCATTTGATAGGTGAATGTGTCGGAAGTCTTCGCTTCCAGTTATATTTTGAAGATGGAGAGATAACCGTTTTCATGCGTAAGATCGAAGAAACCTACTTTGGCGAATATAACGGTCATCTCTACGGTAAACTTATCTAATACTGATCAGATTACGGATTATCCGATATCCGGCTCATCCTTGAGTTCTATGGTGTCTCTGACTTTGCCGTCGGTCTCAAAGATGATGATCTCGTTTTCTCCGTCCTTAAGAAGAGGTGCAGGAATATAGAGCCTCTTCTGAGGGCCGATCTCCCAGAATCTTCCAAGGTTAAAGCCATTGATAAAGGCTACTCCCTTGCCCCAGCCCTCGAAGTCAAGGAAGGTATCTCCCTTCTTCGTAACATCAAAGGTAAAGCGGTAAAAGGCAGGAGTTCCCTCAGCATAATCCTTGGCAAAGTCCACCTTGTCCACATTGTCCAAAGGAAGTGTATAGATATCCCAATCGTTGTGGATATGGCCGTTGATCTGAACGCAGCGACCGATGCCCTTTCTCTGGGTCTCCATGCGGGGACCGAAGTTAACTCTTCCCATATTTTCTACAAGAATATCGAACTTCTCGTTAAGTCCCTGTAATGTACCTGTGGAAAGACCGGCTTCTCCAATCGCTGCAGCTGCAGTCTCGGGAGTAAGGCCATGTTTCATCATGAACTTGCCGGCCAGCATTTGAGCGGGCTGACTGCAGGCAAGGAACTTTTCCATAGGTATGTCATGCTCATTATCAAGCTCGTGGTCATAGAGGGTGATAAGGGGCTTTTCTTCAACAAAGACATTGGCTCTGTCTGCTGTCTCCCAGAGTTTAAGCTTGGCAATTCCTGCCTCTGAATGAAGTCTTGATCTGTACAGGATATAGCCGTAGCTCTGATCCAGCTCCTCCATGTTTACTGTGTAAGGAAGATGAACCGGTGTGCTGAGATCGTCCACCACAGAAAAGAGACTTACTTTATCCTTGCAGGTAAGGGTTCCATAGCACTTTCTCTGAATATTATTCTCAAGCTCTACTTCGGGAATATCCACATATTTGGAGATGACTTCCTTGTACTTTCTGTACTTCTCGGTGATCTGTCCGTCCTCAGTAAGGATTCCGTCGTAGTCATAGCTGGTGACATCGGGAGTAAGTTCGTTGTAGTAGTTGGAGCCGTTCATGAAGCCAAAGTTGGTTCCGCCCTGGAACATATAGATGCTGACATTTCCAAGCTCCAGCATCTTATCAAGATCCTCTGTGCTCTGAACGAGGTTACCTCTCATATGACCGCCGTTGCCCCAATGATCGAACCAGCCAACCCAGAACTCGGCGCACATAAGTGGTCCGCCGTTTGTATACTCTTTTATCACGTCAAAACGCTCTTCTGTCTTGGAGCCAAAGTTCCCTGTGGGATGAGCGCCCTCAGCATAACCACCTCTGTAGCTCTCATGATATGGTCCGTCGGAAGTGATAAGAGGAACTGTAACGCCGTACTTGACCATCAGATCATGCATGAACTTCATGTACTCATGGTCATTGGCATAGTATCCGTACTCATTCTCGATCTGCATCAGGATAATATTTCCGCCGTTGTCTATCTGATATTTGGTGATCCTGGGCATAAGAACCTTGTAATAGTCCTCCACAGCGTCAAGGAAAGGCTTGTAGCTGACACGAAGGCGCATATTTCTGTCCTTTAAAAGCCACGCAGGAAGTCCGCCGAACTCCCACTCTGCGCAGATGTAGGGCGAAGGTCTGATGATGATATACAAGCCCAGCTCAGTGGCGGTCTGTATGAATTTCTCAATATCGCAGAAGCCCTCGAAGTTAAACTCACCCTTTTTAGGCTCTGTCAGATTCCAGGGAATATAGGTCTCAACTGTGTTGCAGCCAAGAGCTTTAAGCTTTGATAGTCTGTCCTTCCAATATTCAGGTACAGTCCTGAAATAATGGAATGAACCGGATATTACCTTAAATGGCTCTCCGTTTAGAGTAAACGTATCCTTGATCTCAAATTTTCCCATAATTCCTCCTATAATACTTTTTCATAATCGCTTTTTACACATATATAAGTGCTCTTCCAAAAAACATTTATATACATATAAAAACCATTATAACAAAATCAGTTTCCTTCTGTTTTAAGAAAAGGGAATACTGCCAAAGATAACACAGTATTCCCTTTTAATGGTTTAATGTTAACTCGCTAAGTGAGTATTACTTATAAAGCTCGTCGAACTGTCTCTGAAGCTCTGCTGTTACATCTGCGATTCCGGCTTTCTCAAGAGCTGCCTGGTACTCAGCAACGATATCCTCAGCTGATCCCTGGTATTTACCGAAGGAGATCTGCTTCATGTATGTTGTATGAATGTCGTTGATGTTCTCAATCTTGGACTGGATATCATCTACGTTAGGAACGAACTGTCCGTAAGGATAGTCAATCTTGATCTTGTCATACTCAGCATAGAGCTTGTTGATTGCATCCCAGTTAAGAGTTGAATCCTTGAGCTCAAGGTCATCATTACGTCCCCACCAGAAGTTGGTTGTGATGCCGTCTGTGTTTCCGTCATAGCCTTCAGGGTTCTTTCTCATGCCGTTCTCGTCGATCTCATAAGAAACGCCTTCTACA
>JAEEGL015886949.1_pt1 | contig 16230 bp, 9 predicted proteins | sample 9134231 | NCBI WGS metagenome assembly JAEEGL01 (sample SAMN16246548, study PRJNA631951) | gut metagenome | biome: gut microbiome; feature: rumen; material: fiber-attached | host: Bos | place: Iran: Karaj | collected 2018-10
GAAGCCTCGGCAGCACATCTCGCCCTGCACGCCCACGGGACACTCCTCGCCGGTCTCTGGGTTGAGCACCTTCACCTCGACGAAGGGGAAATCGCGGCCCACCGTGGTGCACCGCTGTTCGAAAGTGTCGTTCAGGCAGGTCTGTGTCATGCCCGGCGACGACTCCGTCAGGCCGTAGACAGAGGTGATGGTCATGTACATCTTCTCCGAGACCTGCTTCATCAGCTCCACGGGGCAGAGGCTGCCCGCCATGATGCCTGTGCGCAGGCAGGTGAGGTCGAACATGGAGAACATGGGATGGTTCAGCTCGGCGATGAACATGGTGGGCACGCCATAGACGGCGGTACACCGCTCTTTATGGATGGAGGCGAGCACCACGAGCGGGTCGAACTTCTCGACCATCACCTCGGTGCAGCCATGCGTCAGACAGTTCATAGTGGCAAGCACCACACCGAAACAATGGAACAGGGGCACGCAGACACAGAGCTTGTCGTCCTGGGTGAAGCCCATGTTCTCGCCAGTGAAGTAGCCGTCGTTGGAAATGTTGTAGTGGGTCAGCATCACGCCCTTGGGGAAGCCTGTCGTGCCGCTGGTGTACTGCATGTTGCAGACGTCGTGGCAGGTCACCTCCTTCTTCATGGCGTCGAGTGTCTCGTCCTCGATGTTCTGTCCAAGGAGCAGCAGCTCGGCGGTGTTGAACATGCCACGGTATTTCTCCATGCCGATGTAGACGACATTCTTCAGGAAGGGGAAACGCTCGCTGTTCAGGTGGCCGCGCTCGCAGGTCTTCAGCTCGGGCAGCATGGTGTAGGTCATGTCGACATAGTTACAGTCCCACGTGCCGTCGGTGATGCACAGCGTGTGCATGTCCGAGTCCTTGCACAGGTACTCCAGCTCGTTCTGCTTGTAGTTCGTGTTCACCGTCACCAGCACGGCACCTATCTTCGCCGTGGCATAGAGGAATGTCAGCCAGTCGGGCACGTTCGTGGCCCAGATGCCCACGTTCGATCCTTTCTTCACGCCGATGGCGATGAGGCCCTTCGCCAGGTTGTCGACACGCTCATTGAACTTCGACCAGGTGAAACGCAGGTCGCGGTCACTATATACGATGTACTCTTTGTCAGGGGTTGTCTCAGCCCAGTACTCGAGCCACTGACCCAAGGTGCGCTCATAGAGCGTATAGCCAGTGCTTCCCGTCTCAGCAGGGTAAGTCCTATCAGGCAGCGGTCTGCCTGCCATATCTAATTTAATCATTTCTTGCGATGTTTCGATGTTCTGCTGTTTCGATGTTTCGATGTTTCGATGTTTCGACGTTTCGACATTTCGATGTTTCGACATTTCGATGTTTCGACATTTCGATATCTCGATATTTCGACATCTCGATAATTCGATGTTCCGACATCCCGTCATTCCGCCCCCCGTTAAAACGGGATGTAAACCACGGCGAGAATCTTGGCCGACTTGCCTGGTGCACCGTGCACGTGGTGCTTCACGATGGAGTCGTAGAAGATGCTGTCGCCCTCCTTCAGGGCGAATGTCTCCTTGCCGTACACTACCTCCACCTCGCCGTTCATCACGTAGATGAACTCCTCGCCCTCGTGGGCAGAGAGCTGGAAGTCGGGGGTGTCCTCGGGGTTGATGTCGATGACGAAAGGCTCCATGTGGCGGCCGGCCTTCTGCTGAGCCAGCGGGTGATATTCCATGTGCTTGCGGGCATCGGTGGCCCCGTTGGAAAAGCTGATGCTCTTGTCGCGCTCACGGTCTTCGGCACGGCATACCACAGGTCCCAAGGCATCGTTATCGTCCATGAACGTGCCCAGGCGCACGCCCAGTGCGCGGGCAATCTTAATCAGCGGTCCCAAGGATGGCAGGTTCTGGTCGTTCTCAATAGATGTGATCTGCTCGGCAGTCAGGCCGCTGCGCTCGGCAATCTCCTCCACGGAGATGTTCTTTGTCTCACGGAGTCCCTTGATTTTGGCTCCAACAATGGTGTGATGCTCGCTCATGTTTACAGTCTTTTCGTGTCTGATGTTTAATTTGAGCCGCAAAGGTACGAAATATGAAAGAGAAAACGAAAGAAAATCGTCATTTTCTTTCTTTTTCCCTCTTTTTTTTGTCATTTAGCAAGTAAATTGCCCGTTGCGTCGTTCGCTCTTCTATACAGAATCTTAAGATGCAGACGCTACCCATGAATCCCTCCTCCCCACGCGCGCGTGCGCGTATAATACGCGCGAGAAAAAGGCGCTACAGGAGCTACTTTGGTGCTAAATGGACTGATTAATAAGTGGTTGTTAGTAGCTATACCGTTCTTTATGGAGCTACTCTGGTAGCTACAGGCAGAGAGAAGAGACGAAGGGAAAATACTAACGCCGTTCTGAAAAATACTGCCGCCGTTTGGAAAAATACTAACGCCGTTTGGAAAAATACTGCCGCCGTTTGGGAAAATGCGAACGCCTTTTGGGAAAATACTGGCGCCGTTTGAGAAAATACGAACGCCGTTTGGTGCTGTAGCTACTGCAGTAGCGCCAAAAAGAGAGCTGTAGCTACAGGTAATGCCTTGCATGCCAGAAAGTTGGATGCAAAAGTAGCGCGAGTAGCGCCAAAAAAGTGTTCACGCGCGCGCGTATATAATAGTTGAATTAGTAGCTGCTGTCGGTAGGGCCAGTAGCGTGGGTGTCACCAGTAACACTTGTAGCGCGATGTGTTGCTTTAATTTGGTTCAAACAATGCAACAACGATAGCTCGTCGCGTATAATTATTGTCATTAGTGGACACTATTGTTAAACTATTATAACAAACGGGGCGGCCGGTTACACTTTTACGCTTTTCGCGCGTCAAAGACCAAAATTTTCTTTTTAAAACCAAACAACATGAAAAAACTATTTTTCATCGCAACAGCCTTTATTGCTGTTACGGCAAGTGCACAGGTGGTAGAGGACTTCAAGCCCGCCACCACCAATCAGGAGGGTAAGCAGTATCCCATGGTCAACTCACAGCGCATGGTTCGCGCACAGATTTCGGCTCCCGAGGCCACGAGTGTAAAACTTGACATCGGCGGTGTGAAATACGACCTGAAGAAGGATGAGAATGGTGTGTGGACGGGCGAGTCGGCTCCGCAGGACGAAGGCTTCCACTACTACCAGCTGAACATCGATGGTGCCAACGTGCCTGATCCGGGCAGCAAGTACTACTATGGTGCCAGCCGCTGGGGTAGTGGTATCGACATCCCTGCTGCCGACGAGGAGTTCTACACGGTGAAGAATGTGCCGCAAGGCTCTGTCAACGAGGTCTACTACTGGTCGACCGTGACCGAGAAGATGCGCCACGGATACATCTATCTGCCTAATGAGTACTATACGAACCCCACTAAGAAGTTCCCCGTGCTCTATCTGCAGCATGGCATGGGTGAGAACGAGACGGGCTGGAGCGCCCAGGGTAAGACTGGCATCATCATGGACAACCTGATTGCTGAGGGCAAGGCCGTGCCCTTCATCATCTTCATGGACAATGGTCTCGACGTTCGTCGTCCCGGTGACCCTGCTCCTGGTCAGGGTGGCTTCGGCGGCTTTGGCGGCCAGCGTCCCGGCGGCTTCGGTCAGGGAGGTCCTCAGGGCCAGCGTCCCCAGGGCTTCGGTCAGGGTGGTCCTCAGGGCCAGCGTCCCGGCGGTTTCGGTCAGGGAGGTCCCCGTCGTGGCGGCTTCGGTGGCTTCAACGCCTTCCAGGATGTGCTGATCAAGGACATCATCCCGATGGTGGAGAAGAACTACCGCGTCATTGCCGATACTGAGCACCGTGCCATGGCCGGCCTGTCGATGGGCGGCATGCAGACACACACCATCACACTGGCTAACCCCACGACATTTGCATACGTAGGCATGTTCAGTGGCGGTACATTTAACACGGAGGAACTGAAGGATGCTGCCGACTTCAAGAAGACCAACAAGGTGCTCTTCATGAGCTGTGGCGGCAAAGAGACAAGAATGGCTGAGGGTGACAACAGCGTAGGCAAGGCCGCCGAGAACCTGAAGGCTATCGGCATCAACGCCCATAGCTACGTGTCGCCTGAGACGGCTCACGAGTGGCAGACCTGGCGCCGCAGCCTCTACCAGTTTGCCCAGCTCATCTTCAAATAAGCTCCCTGAACAGACATCCCCCGCCATAATAAACACTGCCTCCGTCTTCTTGAACGGAGGCAGTGTTTTTAATGACGGGCGTGTAGCTTTTGCTTTTTATTTCACGCTGACGAAGTAGGCATTCATCACCTCTATCTTTCCGTTATACTCTCCACGGGTGCCGATAAGGGTCAGCGTTTTGCCGTTTGCGATGCCCTTTTCTTTGACTAGCGTCTGGAACAGCTTCTTGGCGCCGCCTTTCTCCGAGAGCAGACCATAGACGTAGACGCTGCCCGTCTCGTCTTCCAAGTCGAAGTTGCCATACTGGTCGTTGTCCCTCAGGTTCTTTACGGTGCCGGTGAGCTGATACCACACGTTGTCGTTCACCTCGGCGGCGTTGAACTCGGCTATGGTCACCTGCTTGACATCGCCATCGGGCTTATGGGCGTCGTCGCCGCCCTCGGCCAGTCCGCCGTTGGAGGTTGTCAGCGAGGCATCATCCACCAGCATGTCCTGTGCCGTGGCATAGTCGCTGCTCTTCGGGCTCATCACGACGAGGCATACGGTGGTGGTAGCTTCGAGTGTGAAGGAATAGGTGACCTGCGTCCATTCCGTATTGACCACAGCGGCATACTCGCCGTATGTGTAGCTGCCTACCTTGCCGTCGGTGACGGGCACATAGCCGGGACGCAGCTGGGCGGCATCGGTAGTGGTGCTCTTGGCGTAGAAGGAGAAGGTGTAGCTGCCGGCCTTCAGCTTTATCTCCGAAGTGGCCATGCGCTTGTTCTGCGACTGGTTGCCCTCAATCTTCACCGAGTAGCTGCCGCCGTGGGCGTCGGTGCTCTGCGAAAGGTTGGCGTTGCTGGCCGTCGACGCTGACTTCCAGCCTGTAGGAAGTCCGTCGGCCCATGCCTCGAAGTCGCCATTGTTCAGCAGGTTGTCGCCGCTGGGCTGCGGGTCAGGACCAGGGCCAGGGCCGGGTGTGTCGCCGCTCTCTGTCTTGCCGTTGAGCGAGTAGAGGTAAGCCTTGCCCTGCGCGGTTTCCGGTGTGTTGCCCCGGTAGTTGGTCACACGTCCGCAGACGATGACATCGTCCTTCTCGTTCAGCAGGTCGCCGGAGGTATATTTCTGGTTGCCCAGATAGAGTGCACGGTAGACGGTGAAGGCTGTGGTGGCATCGGTGCCGTCGTCGCTGATGGTGAAGGTGGCGTTGCCATACTGTGTGCCATACTGCTCCGTAATCTTTACCACCTTGCCCTTGATGTAGACATCCTTCGGGCTTTCGGTGTCGCCCACCTGCTTACAGTAGGCAATGGCAGCTACAGCGTTGAACGGGTTCTCCAGCGTGCCGTCGCCAGTGGCCTGCCCATCATCGGGCTTGACCCCGCCGCCGGGCTCACCGCCTTTGTTCACTCCGTTCAGCTCGTAGAGGAATCCCTTGTTCTGGGCTGTCTCCACTGTGCCGTTGTAGTTGGTGATGATGCCGCAGACCACCACCTCGTCGTCAACCTTGATCTGCGTGTCGCCGTTGGCGAACTTCTTGTTGCCCAAGTAGTTGACGCGGTATGCGTAGAACTGGTTGGTGGGCGTTCCGTCGCTGGAGATGTAGAACGTGCCGTTACCATACTGCGTGGTGAACTCCTCTTTGACGCTCACCACCTTGCCTTTGATGTAGTAGTAGTCGGCAGTCTCTTCGCCAGAGGCCAGCTCCTTGCCTTTCTTCAGAGCTGCTGCAGCGTTGAAGGGATCGTCCTTTGTACCGGTGCCGGTAGCACCTTCGATTTCAGTGTTACCGCCCTGTTGGCCGCCTTCCTCAGGAATGGGGTAGGGTTCGGGCACGTCCTCGCAGGCTGTGAATGCTGCGACCGCCATGGCCACAAGCATCATTTTGCTGAATAGTTTCTTCATATCGTTTTGTTTTTATTAAATTCGTGTAATTCTTTTAGTCGCAAGCTTCGTAAAAGTGCTGTGTCGATTACGTCTTTATTCGTTGTTTTCAAACCAATCTACTGGTCAAGCACTTCTATGTCGCTCTCCTTGCGGATGAGTATCTGCCAGGTGTTGTTGTAGCGGGTGGCTATGCCGGTGATGTTGCACTTTTTGGGCCGCTTGTTCACTTCGTCGTAGGGCAGCTTCATGGCAGCAAACTTGGCGTATGTGCTGGTGCGTATGACCACCTTGGAGGATGAATACTCGTTGAGCGAGCGGTTGACACAGCCTCCAACGAGCGACACCGTCTTGTCCTGTGCCGTGTCGGGGGCGAAGGTGCCCAGGCCGCCGACGGGTGCGAAGCTGACATTGCGCAGCGTCACCAGCTTGGCGCAGTGCTCCTCCATGTTCATGTTCACGTCGAAGTCGATGGGACGTATGACGCTGGCGTCGGGTGTTCCCACATATTTATAATGCTTCTGGAACACTTCCTTATTCATGCGGCCGATGCTGCTGCCGTTGTAGGGCTGTCCTATCTGCGGCTGTTTGCGATAGCCCCCGATATAGAGGTCTTTCAGGTCGATGACTATCTCCTGCCCCTCGGCCAGGAAGCCGTGCATGCCGCTTTGGTTCACCGAGACGACGATGGCTCCTGTCTCGTCCTGTATCATGAACTGCTTGTAGATGTTCGAACCCAGGTCGTTGCCCGTGACGCGTCCCTTTATCTTGATGTCCTTGTCGATGTGGGCATTCTGGTCGGTCGAGGCGAAAATGTTCGGGTACTGGCTTTTCAGCGCTGCTATGCTGATGATGCCTTCGTCGTTGATGGTGCTGTTGCCGAAGGGCACCCCGTCGGAGAACGAAGGCTCGTCCCAGTCGCCCTGGCAGGCGGTCAGCGCTGCGCTAAATGATAAATGACAAATGATAAATGACAAACCTATCACCCATCGGTTGTTTCTTATGTTGATCATCATATTCCAATTATTATAATACTCAAATCTTAATTCTCATTTCCTCCCCTTAGGGAGGTTAGGGGGGACTTTAGAAGTAGTACGTCACCATGAGCATGCCGTTGGCCCCGTTGGCATAGAACTTGTAGGGGCTGTTCTGGAAGGAGTAGGTGCGTATCGACTCTCCGTTCTCGTCGGTGTCGGTACGGCTCTGTTCGCGTCCGCCAGTCACAATGTTCATGTTGTTCAGGATGTTGGTGAGCATGAGGTTGAAGCCCAGTCGCCGGCCGTTGCTCAGGTAGTACTGGCGGCCTATGCTGGCGTCGAGCATGAATCCGCCGTGGCCCTTGGCCTGGTCGGGTAGGGTAGAGTAGTCCTTGGCCGTGCCGTCGTTGTTCCACTTCAGGCGCCCTTCGTAGCGGGTGACGGGTGTGTAATAGAGGTAGATGCGGTCGTAGTAGTTGCCGATGAGGTCAATATACCAGCGGCCTACGTGCATGTTCAGGTCGAGGCTGAAAGCGCTGAGCGGCGTACATCCTTCGCGCATGCCTTCGCTGTGCACGCGGTCGTTGTAGGTCTTTCCGTCCTCGGAGAGCATGTAGGCCACGTCGGCGTTGTTCGTGTATTTAGCATCGCTGATGGTGGCCAGCGCCTTGATGTTCAGCCATTCCGTAGCCTTGTAGTTCACGCCAACCTCCACGCCGTAGTATTCCTTTTCAATGCCCGACAGGCTGACGTAGGTGAAGGAGTGCTTGTCGTCCATGTAGTACATCGACTGCTCCGTGACGTCTTTCAGGCGGCTGTAGTAGCCGTTGATGTTGAGCTTCACCACCGGCGTCTTCAGCTGATAGCCGGCCTCTGCCGAGAGCACCTTCTCGTTCTTCAGGTCTTTCACGAAGTCGTTGTTCACCTGTGCGGCCTGGAAAGCAGTGCGTGCAGCGGGCGTCTTCAGCTCATAACCTGCTCCCAGCAGGAATGCGTGTCCCATGCCCAGGTTGAAGTGCACGCCGGCCTTGGCTCCTCCGTCGAGGAACTTAGCCGTTCCGCTCTTGCCGTAGGAGTTCTCGGGGGCCAGTCCGTTGCTCATCTTGCCCTCACGCTGCATGGTGGTTCCTGCTACGCGCGCGTTAATAAAGATATGTGCACGCTGGAGGTCGGCGGTATAGCCGCCCCACAGCTGGGCCTTGTTCACGAAGATGTTGTAGTCGTAGCCGAAGCGGTCGCCCTCTTTCACCACCTGGTTGGGATGATTCAGGTCGTACTGAGCCTCCTGTCCGTCCTCTCCGTAGTTCTTGATGACGTAGGTGTTCACGTTGTGGAATATCTTAGCTCCCAGCAGGTCGTCCATCGTCTGGTAGTGCATGCCCTTGTTGGTCGAGAGCTGCAGTCCTCCGTGCAGTGCCCCTTTCTTCAGTTGCTTGTCAAGATAGGTAGACAGCGACAGCGACAGCTGGTCGTCGTGGTATCGCTGCAGGTAGTACATGGCATCGCTGCCTTGCACGTTGGCCATCTTGTTTGAGTAGTACATGCGGTCCCACTGAATCTGGCGGTTCTCCTTGGCTGCCGAGAGATAGTCGTAGGCAACCTGCCAGTTGGCCCTTGCCTGGCTGTCCATGTCGCCGTCGAAGGGCTCATACACGTCGTAGTAGTACGAGGGCATGGTGGAGTAGTAGTCGGGCGCCGGGTTCGTGGAGTTGTTGTAGTTCAGTCGCGAGCTGCTATACATGGCATACTTGCCCAGCAGCGTGGTGACGAGCTTCGTCTCATGGTCGATTTTCCAGTCCCAGGTGAGCAGGGCTGCCGGTGCAAAGTCTTTGACAATGCGTGAGTTGCGCTTCTTTCCGTCCTGGTAGCCCCATACCGAGTTGTAGAGGCGGTCGTTGGCAATCCAGTACATCTCGTCGGTCGATGCGGCCTGCGTTCCTCGCTCTGTGGGATTACCCCAGCTGACGAGCGACAGCGTGTGCTGGTCGTTGATGATTTTCTCCGCGCCGACGAAGTAGGACAGGGAGTTATAGCTTGTCCCGTCGACGAATCCGATTCCTTGTCCCCATCGGTAAGTCAGGCTGCCGGTGAATGCCCATCCGTTCTCCATCACGCCGGTGTTGTAGGTGTACATCAGTCGGGTGTTGTAGTTGCGGTTGGCACCGGCAATGCTGGCCCTCTGTCCTGTGGCGAAGCTCGACGGCCGGAAGTTGTAGTTGTTGGCTCCTCCCATACCCGCCATGGAGTAGTTGTTGTCCTCGAAGGGCAGCGACGCCTCCTGCGAGCGTGTCTGGTTGTTGAGTCCTCCCACGAAGGAGTAGCGGAATTCGCCGCGTTCGGCATCGTTCACGGGGTTGCCGTTGATGTGCATGTCGTTGTACTTCGATCCGAATGCGCGGTACTTGAAGCGGGCCGGTGAGAACCGGTATCCCACCTCGCTGGCGTAGACATTACGGTTGGACGAGATGACGGTGACGTTTTGAGTCACGTCGTCGTCCTCTCCCAACTGTGCCTCGGTGAAGGTGAATGCCTGCTCTGTCTGCACGTCCAGGGCCAGTGAGTCTATCTCTTCCTCCTGTGCCATCAATGCCGTCGCAGCAGGCAGTAGTGCCGTCACCACAAGTATCAGCTTTTTGTTCATAGCGTAGGTGTTTTGTTATTGATTCTGATATTTTGTGCAAAGATAATGGAATTATTTGAAAACACAAAGAAACTCGGCAGGTTTTTTCATTATTCCTGCCGAGTTTTTTTGTTATCCTGAGGTTGATTGTCTATCTGCGGCCTCCGCCGAAGTGTCCGTTGCTGTTTCCGCCACCGCTCCGGCCACCGCCTCCGCTGCTTACTCTGCCGCCTCCGGAGCTGCCGCTGCTTACTCTGCCGCCTCCGGCATTTCCGCTGCTGACTCTGCTGCCTCCGGCATTTCCGCCGCTGACTCTGCTGCCTCCGGCATTTCCGCCGCTGACTCTGCCGCTGCTCACTCTGCTGCTTTCCGACTGCCTTACGCTGTTGCTGCTCTGGCGCGGGGTGTTGTCACTCTGCCTGATGCTTCTTTCAGGCTGCCGTGCGCTGTTGCCGCTCTGGCGCAGGGTGTTGTCGTTCTGCCTTATGTTTCTTTCGGGCTGCCGTGGGGTGCTGCCCTGTCCGGCGTTCGTGCGGTTGCCGCCAAACGAGCCGTTGCTGTTGCTGTTCTGCCTGACGGGCCTGTCGCCCACATCACCTCTCGTGCCCGGGTTGGCATTGCCGCCACGCCCGCTGCCGAATCCGCCTCTGGGCTGTCCGTTGTCGCGCCCGCCGTTGCGTGCTGCTCCACCGCCGTTGCCGGGATTGTCACCTCGTCCTCCTGTGACGTGTGTCGAGCTGCGATGTCCTCCGTTGTTGTCGCGGTAGTCGCCTCTGTCCCATCCGCTACGCATGCCGAAGTGCTCATCCCTGCGCGGGTTGCCCGGACGGTAGTGGTCGCGGTGGTGTTCATAGTAGCTGCGTCCGCCGTTCATGCGCCAGCTGTGTCCTCCTCGGTAGCTCACGTAGAAGTGGGGTCGTCCGAAGTAGAAGTAGTCGCGGTGGGGATAGCGTGCATAGACGCTGAAGTGCCAGTATCCGGCATCCCATACCAGCGGGCGGTAGAAGTAGGTGGCTGCACGGAACAGATCCCACTGCCAGGAGAACAGTATATAGCTCAGGTCCAGGTTGCGGCGCTCCCAATAGGGTCCGAAGACATCGTACTGGCTGGTGACGCCCATCAGGTAGTCGAGGTTTATCTCGTAGGCGGCCTCATACTGTGCGTCGCTCAGGTTCAGCTCGTAGGCCATCTTGTCGGTGAGGAAGAGGGCCTCGTTGCGTGCCTGCTCATACGACATGGCATTTGCGCTTGCTGCTATCGTCAGCATGGCAATCAGGGTAAACATCATCTTCTTCATAGTTCTTTATCCTTTAAAAGTGTTCAACAATGCGTTTTGTTCTCTTTGATGGTGCAAAGTAACAGCTTTTTTTCCACTCACACAAAGGATTTTCCCTATATTGAAGGGGGAAAATCCCTATACTTCCACTTTGTGGCTGACAAGCTGGCAAAACGCTATTTGTGACTACTGTTTTTTCTTGCCGTCGTGCGAGCCGCGGTCCTTGCGTCCACGGCCATGGCCGCCGCGCCCGCGCCCCTTTCCGCCTCCGCGATGATGGCTGTGCGGCGAGCTCTTCCTTCCTGCCGTGGCCTTGTATTCGGGGCCTTCGCCCAGCCCTTCGGGCAGGGGCAGCTTCTCCACTTCCTTGCCCAGGAAGCGCTCTATCTGCTGGAAGCGCTGCACGTCGCGCTCGTTGACGAAGGTGATGGCCTGCCCGTCGCGGTCGGCACGGGCGGTGCGCCCTATGCGGTGCACATAGTCCTCAGCATCGTGGGGCACGTCGAAGTTGATGACGATGCGTATGTCGTCGATGTCGATGCCACGGGCCACGATGTCGGTGGCCACGAGCACGTCCACCTGTCCGGCCTTGAAGCGGTACATCACGTCGTCGCGCTCCTGCTGGGTGAGGTCGCTGTGCATCGGCGCACAGTTAATCTTCAGTCGCGAGAGCTGGCGGTTGATGTCCTTCACGCGCTCTTTCTTGCCGCAGAAGATGATGACGCGCTGGAGGTCGCCGTTCTGGAAGAGATGGTCGATGACCTTCAGCTTCTGCGGGTCGAAGCACACGTAGGCCTGCTGCCGTATCTTGTCGGCAGGGCGGCTCACCTTCAGCTTCACCTCCACGGGGTGGCGCAGCAGCGACACGGCCAGCTCGCGCACCTTTTCGGGCATAGTGGCTGAGAACATCACCTTTTGGCAGTCCTGCGGCAACAGCATGGTAATCTGCATGATGTCATCGATGAAGCCCATGTCGAGCATGCGGTCGGCCTCGTCGAGCACAAAGAACGAAGTGCGTGCCAGGTTGAGGTTGCCCACCTTCAGGTGGCTCAGCAGACGGCCCGGAGTGGCGATGACCACGGGAGCCCCGCCGCGCAGGCTCTTCAGCTCCTGGTCGAAGCGTCCGCCGTCGTTGCCGCCATAGACGGCAATAGAGCTGACATTGGGCAGGTAGTAGGAAAAGCCCTCCATGGCCTGGTCTATCTGCTGGGCCAGCTCGCGGGTGGGAGCCATCACCACGCAGTTGATGGCATCCTCGGGATAGTTGCCGTCGTCGAGCATCGAGAGGATGGGCAGCAGGTAGGCCGCCGTCTTGCCCGTGCCCGTCTGTGCCACGCCCAGCACGTCGCGTCCTTCAAGAATCTGGGGAATACATTTCTCCTGTATGGGAGTCATCTCCTCGAAGTGCATGTCGTAGAGTGCGTCGAGGATGTTGTCGTTCAAATATGTTTCTTCAAAAGTCACTACAATTTACTATTTTACAATTTACTATTTACAATTTATATATTCATTTTATTGATTTTACGATTTTACGCTTCCTGAACGCTGCTGAAATTGACAAATTACGAAATAGACAAATAAATTGTAAATTGTCAAATCGTAAATCAATTCGGTGCCTGCCTATAGCAGAAGTAGGCTATGAACACGTAGAGTATGTTGGGCATCCAGGCGGCCAGCATGGCAGGCAGGTTGGCCTGGGTGGCGAAGGTGGCCGACACGGTCTGCAGGAGGATATAGGCGAAGGAGAGCGCCAGTCCGATGCCCAGTGACAGTCCCATGCCGCCCTTGCGCTTGCGGGCGGAGAGCGATGCACCGATGATGGTGAGAATGAACGAGGCGAAGGAGGTGGCTATGCGCTTGTGGTACTCCACCTCATACTGCACCACGTTCGTGGAGCCGCGCTCCTGTTGCTTGGAGATGTAGCGCAGCAGTTCGGGCGAGGTGAACTGCTCCTGCTGTCCTTTGTTGTAGACCAGGTCCATCGGCTCCATCATCACCAGCGTGTCCATCGACGCGCCGGTCTCTATCTTCTCGCGCAGGCCTTTCAGCGTGCGAATCTTGTAGTTGGTGACGTGCCACTGATAGCGCACGTCGCTGATGGTGTCGTACTGGATGACGTTGGCCGACATCTGGCTCACCAGCTTCTTCTGCTCGAACTTATAGAGGCTGAAGCCATAGCCGCGCTTCGTGTTGTTGTCATATTGCTGGATGTTGGCAATGACGCCCGGTCCCACCTGCAGGGTGATGTTCTGGGCCGACGTGTTCTTTTTCTTGCTCTTGTAGATGGTCTCGAAGTTCTGTCGGACAATGTTTCCGCTGGGGATGACATAGGCACCGAGGAAGAAGTTGATGCCGGCGATGAGGGCCGCCGAGAGCAGATAGGGCCGCATGAGGCGGCGGAAACTGACGCCGGAAGCGAGTATGGCGATGATCTCGCTGTTGCCTGCCATCTTCGAGGTGAAGAAGATGACGGCGATGAAGACGAAGAGCGGCGAGAAGAGGTTGGCGAAGTAGGGCACGAAGTTGGCGTAGTAGTCGAAGATGATGGCTCGCCACGGCGCATGGTTGGTGGCGAACTTTGCCATGTTCTCGTTGAAGTCGAAAACGATGCTAATGGATATGATTAGCAGAATGGCAAAGATGTAAGTGCCAATGAACTTCTTGATGATGTACCAGTCGAGCCTTTTTAACATTGAACGGTGAACATTGAACGTTAGATTCTGTGTCCTAGGTCATTAATGACCGAGCGTTTCCACTGTGTGAAGTCGCCATTAATTATATGTTCGCGCGCGTCGGAGACCAGCCGCAGATAGAAGGCCAGGTTGTGGATGCTGGCTATCTGCAGGGCCAGCAGCTCCTGCGCCTTGAACAGGTGGTGCAGGTAGGCTTTTGTGTGCAGGCGGTCGAGCGGACAGCCGTCGGGGTCGATGGGGCTGAAGTCCTGCTCCCACTTCTTGTTGCGCATGTTCATCGTGCCCTGGTAGGTGAAGAGCATGGCATTGCGCCCGTTGCGGGTGGGCATCACGCAGTCGAACATATCCACGCCGCGCTCTATGGCCTCGAGGATGTTCTGCGGCGTGCCTACGCCCATCAGGTAGCGCGGCCGGTCTTTCGGCAGTATCTCGTTCACCACCTCTATCATCTCGTACATCACCTCCGTAGGCTCGCCCACGGCCAGTCCGCCGATGGCATTACCCTCCGCACCTTTGTCGGCCACGTGCTTGGCGGCCTCCTGGCGCAAGTCCTTGTATTTGCATCCCTGCACGATGGGGAACAGTGCCTGGTGGTGGCCGTAGAGCGGCTCCGTCTCCTCGTAGCGCTTGATGCAGCGGTCCAGCCAGCGCTGGGTCAGTCCGAGGCTCTTCTTGGCATACTGGTAGTCGCTCTCGCCCGGCGGGCACTCGTCGAGTGCCATGATGATGTCGGCGCCGATGATGCGCTGCGTGTCCATCACGTTCTCAGGGGTGAAGATGTGCTTCGAGCCGTCGATGTGGCTGCGGAACTCGCAGCCCTCCTCCCGCAGCTTGCGGATGCTGGTCAGCGAGAATACCTGGAAGCCGCCGGAGTCCGTGAGGATGGGCCTGTCCCAGGTGTTGAAGCGGTGCAGTCCGCCGGCCTTGCGCAGCGTGTCCAGTCCCGGGCGCAGGTAGAGGTGGTAGGTGTTGCCCAGAATGATCTGTGCCTGCACCTGCTCACGCAGCTCCGCGAAGTGCACGCCTTTCACCGAGCCGCATGTCCCTACGGGCATGAAGATGGGCGTCCTGATTTGGCCGTGGTCGGTGGTGATCAGTCCTGCGCGGGCCTCAGAGGCCGGGTCGGTATGTTGCAGCTCGAAAGTCATTTTTTTTCTTTTCTTTTTCGTTGTTTGGAGATTTCGTTGTTTCGAGATTGCGTCATTTCGATATGTCGAGATTTCGATATGTCGAGATTTCGAAGTTTCGAGATTTCGAAATTTCGTTATTTCGAAATGCCGTTATTTCGAAATGCCGTGATCTCGAGATCTCGAGATTTCGTGACGCCCTTGTTACGCCTCTTCTTTTTTCTCTTCTTCCGGAATCGTGAAGTCCAGCGGGTTCTTCACCAGCTCGTTGGTGAGGGCGAAGGCCCACACCTCCTGCACGTCCTCCACATAGTGGAAGGTGACCCCCTTCAGGTAGATTTCGGGAATCTCCAGGATGTCCTTCTCGTTCTCCCGACAGAGCACGATGTCGGTGATGCCGGCCCGCTTGGCGGCTAGGATCTTCTCCTTGATGCCACCCACGGGGAGCACCTTTCCGCGCAGGGTAATCTCGCCCGTCATAGCCACGTTCTTGCGCACCTTGCGCTGTGTCAGTGCCGAGGCGATGGAGGTGGCGATGGTGATGCCTGCCGAGGGGCCGTCCTTGGGCGTGGCGCCCTCGGGCACGTGGATGTGAATGTTCCAGTGGTCGAAGATGCGGTAGTCTATCGCGAGCGTGTCGGCGTGGGCCTTCACATACTCCAGTGCCAGCACGGCGCTCTCCTTCATCACGTCGCCCAGATTGCCTGTCAGCGTCAGCTTCGACCCCTTGCCCTTCGAGAGCGATGTCTCGATGAACAGTATCTCGCCGCCCACGCTGGTCCATGCCAGGCCTGTGACCACGCCGGCATAGTCGTTGCCTTGGTAGATGTCGCGATAGAAGGGGGGCTTGCCCAGCAGGTCTTCCAAAGCCTCGCCTCCGACTGCTCTCCGCAGGGGAAGTGAAGAATTCACCTTTTTCACTTTTCCTCCTTCTGCTTCCTCTCCTTGACCGTTTATACTCCCTTCGCCCTTTGAAGAGGTGTTGGGAGTGAGGCTTCTGTATGCCAGTTTGCGGAAGGCTTTGTTGATTTGCTTCTCCAGCTGGCGCACGCCGCTCTCGCGGGTGTACTGCTCGATGATTTTCTCGATGGCGGCCTTGTTGAACGTGGGCTTGGGCTTCAGCGTGTTCAGGCCCGTGTTCTCCAGTTCGCGGGGGATGAGGTGGCGTTTGGCTATCTCTATTTTCTCCTCGGTGATGTAGCCGCTCAGCTCAATCACCTCCATGCGATCCAGCAGGGGCTTGGGAATAGTGGCCAGGTTGTTGGCCGTGGCTATGAAGAGCACCTTCGACAAGTCGTAGTCCACGTCCAGGTAGTTGTCGTGGAAAGCCGTGTTCTGCTCGGGGTCCAGCACCTCCAGCAGCGCCGAGGCGGGGTCGCCGTTGATGGTGGCCTGCGTCACCTTGTCAATCTCGTCCAGAATGAAGACGGGGTTGCTTGAGCCTGCCTTCTGGATGTTCTTGATGATACGTCCTGGCATTGCTCCAATATAGGTACGACGATGACCTCTAATCTCAGCCTCGTCGTGCAGACCACCTA
>JAEEGL010037428.1_pt1 | contig 16229 bp, 10 predicted proteins | sample 9134231 | NCBI WGS metagenome assembly JAEEGL01 (sample SAMN16246548, study PRJNA631951) | gut metagenome | biome: gut microbiome; feature: rumen; material: fiber-attached | host: Bos | place: Iran: Karaj | collected 2018-10
AAATCATTATTTTTGCACCATAAAATTGCAAGTTATGTTCAGTAAGATACAGAAATATCTGCGCATGCTGCTTGTTTTTTTCTTTGCAAGCACAATTCTCAGCGTAGTTCTCCTCAAATGGTGTCCCGTGTACGTAACCCCTTTGATGCTCATCAGGTCTGTGCAGCAGATGGCACGTGGCGAGAAGATACGCATGAAGCACCACTGGGTCTCAATGGACAGCGAGATGAGCATCTATATGCCCGTAGCAGTTATGGCAAGCGAGGACCAGCGATTTCTTCAGCATCACGGTTTCGATTTTATGGAAATAGGCAAGGCAATAGGAGAACGTGCCGCGGGCAAGCGTATCCGTGGAGGCAGCACTATCAGCCAGCAAGTCGCCAAGAACGTATTTCTCTGGCCTGGCAGATCTTGGGTGCGCAAGGGATTGGAGGCATATTTCACCGTACTCATCGAGTTAATCTGGGGCAAGCACCGCATCATGGAGGTATACCTTAACTCCATCGAGATGGGCGATGGCATCTACGGAGCAGACGCCGTAGCATGGCAGAACTTCGGACGCCCCGCATCCCAGTTGACACGCCCCAACTGTGCCCTGATAGCTGCCACGCTTCCCAATCCGTTGAAATACAGCTCGTTGGAACCATCGCGATATATGCTCAGGCGCCAGTCTCAGATTATGGCTCAGATGCGTCATATAGATGTTTTTCCTGCCAAATAACCAAAATTTTGCCATCTAGGCATTGCAATTCGCAACTTTTTTGTATCTTTGTCACCGTAAATCATTTGATTTAGATATGTTAGAATCACTCTTTCGAACACATCAGTACCTTGTTGAGCACGTCGACGCTCCGGTACGTCGTGCATTAATGGACGAAATCAACTGGCGTGACAGGCTCATAGGTATCAAGGGCAGCCGTGGGGTGGGAAAGACCACCTTCCTCCTGCAGTATGCACGCGAGAATTTCTCACTCCGTGACCGCAAGTGCCTGTACATCAACATGAACAGCTTCTATTTCCAGGGTCACAGCCTTGTGGATTTTGCCGGACAGTTCTACAAGTCAGGCGGTCAGGTCCTGTTGATAGACCAGGTGTTCAAGCAGAGCAATTGGAGCCAGGCACTCAGGGAGTGTTACGACAAGTTCCCGATGTTGCGCATAGTGTTTACCGGCAGCAGTGTCATGCGGCTGAAGGAAGAAAACCCCGAATTGAACGGAATATGCCGCAGTTACAATCTGCGAGGTTTCAGCTTCCGCGAGTATCTCAATCTCATGGCTGGCACCAATCTGCGTCCATATACCCTGCGCGAGATTGAGAACCGTCACGAGCGTATAGCCCGCGAGGTAATGGCAGTATGCGATCCCACCAAGCATTTCGCCTCATACCTGCACCACGGATATTACCCCTTCTTCCTCGAGAAGACCAATTTCAGCGAGAACCTGCTGAAGGTCATGAACATGATGATAGAGGTCGATGTCCTCCTTATCAAGCAGATAGAGCTCAAGTATCTCGACCGCATCAAGAAGCTGCTGTATCAGCTCGCAATCAGCGGAACGGGAGCCCCCAATGTCAGCCAGTTGGCAGGAGACGTACAGACCTCCCGTGCCACCATCATGAATTACATCAAGTACCTCAGCGATGCACGTCTGATGAATATGGTCTACCGCAAGGGCGAGGAATTCCCCAAGAAGCCGGCACGCGTCATGATGCACAATACCAACCTGATGTACGCAATGACCCCCGGCAAGGTAAACCGTCAGGATATGCTGGAGACCTTCTTCCAGAATGCCCTGTGGGGCCGCCATGACGTTAAGATGGGTGACCGCAGCTGTACCTTCCTGGTGGATGGAAACCAGCGCTTCCGCATTATGGACGAGGTTCCACGCCGCAAGGCAACCGACGTAATATACGTCCGTGCAGATATAACCGAGGGCAACGAGCAGGAGATACCTCTGTGGCTCTACGGTCTCCTTTACTAAGAGAATCAATTGACAAGAACAAATATAATCATAATTACATACAAAAATGGCAAAAGAAAAGAAATTTGTGACATGGGACGGTAATACCTGTGCAGGACATGTAGCCTATATGTTCTCCGAGGTTGCAGCTATCTATCCCATTACTCCGTCATCTCCAATGGCAGAGCATGTTGACGAATGGGCCGCTCAGGGTCGTAAGAACCTCTTCGGTGATACCGTTCTGGTACAGGAAATGCAGTCCGAGGCAGGTGCAGCAGGTGCAGTTCACGGCTCCCTGCAGGCAGGTGCTCTGACCAGCACATTCACAGCCTCTCAGGGTCTGTTGCTCATGATCCCCAACATGTACAAGATCGCAGGCGAGCTCCTGCCTTCAGTATTCCATGTCAGCGCCCGTACCGTTGCTACTCACTCACTCTGTATCTTCGGTGACCACAGCGACGTTATGGCATGCCGCCAGACAGGCTTTGCCATGCTTGCCGAAGGCTCTGTACAGGAAGTTATGGACCTTTCAGCAGTAGCACACCTTTCAGCCCTCGAGGCACGCGTGCCGTTCATCAATTTCTTTGACGGTTTCCGCACCTCTCACGAGTATCAGAAAGTCGAGCTTATCGAGGACGATGACGTTCGTGACCTTGTAAACCAGAAGGCACTCAGCGAGTTCCGCTCACGTGCGATGACTCCCGAGCGTCCCGTTGCCAAGGGCATGGCCGAGAATCCCGAGACATTCTTTGCACACCGCGAATCCTGCAACCGCTACTACGATGCAGTTCCTGCAATCGTTGAGAAATACATGGCAGCAATCAGCCAGCGTACAGGCCGCAAATACGACCTGTTCAGCTACTACGGTGCCCAGGATGCCGAGGAGATAATCATCATGATGGGTTCCGGTACCGAGGCAGCTCGCGAGGCAATCGACTATGCAAATGCAAACGGCAAGAAATACGGTCTGGTATCAGTCCACCTGTACCGTCCGTTCTCTGTCAAGCATTTCCTCAATGCAGTTCCTCAGACAGTCAAGCGCATAGCAGTTCTTGACCGTACCAAGGAGCCAGGAGCAAACGGCGAACCTCTGTTGCTCGACGTCAAGGACGCCTTCTATGGCAGCGGACGTACACCGGTTATCGTCGGAGGCCGCTATGGTTTGGGCAGTGCCGACGTTACACCTACCATGATACTGTCCGTTTACGAGAATCTGGAGCTGAACGAGCCCAAGGACCACTTCACCGTAGGTATTGTTGACGACCTCACATTCACCAGCCTTCCCCAGAAGGAAGAGATGGCACTGGGAGGTGCAGGCATCTTCGAGGCCAAGTTCTTCGGATTGGGCGCAGACGGAACAGTAGGTGCCAACAAGAACTCCGTAAAGATTATCGGTGACAACACCAACAAGTACTGTCAGGCATATTTCTCGTATGACTCCAAGAAATCAGGCGGCTTCACCTGCTCACACCTGCGCTTCGGTGATACACCTATCCGCTCTACATACCAGATCAAGACTCCTAATTTCGTGGCCTGCCACGTTCAGGCATATCTGCGCATGTACGACGTTTTGCGCGGTTTGCGTCCCAACGGCCAGTTCCTTCTCAATACCATTTTCGAAGGCGACGAACTCGTTTCATTCCTCCCCAACAATGTAAAGAGGTACTTTGCCGAGAACAACATCACCGTTTATTACATCAACGCAACAAAGATAGCTCAGGAGATAGGTCTGGGTAACCGTACCAACACCATCCTGCAGAGCGCCTTCTTCCGCATTACGGAGGTTATCCCTGTCGAGCTCGCTGTCGAGCAGATGAAGAAGGCCATTGTCAAGTCCTACGGCAAGAAAGGTCAGGACGTTGTCGACATGAACTATGCAGCCGTTGACCGTGGTGGAGAGTACAAGACACTTGCCGTCGATCCGGCATGGAAGAACCTTCCTGCCGACGAGGCAGTCGTAAGGGACGAGCCCGCATTCATTTCAAACCTTGTCCGTCCTATCAACGCACAGAATGGTGACCTGTTGCCAGTAAGCGCATACAAGGGCATCGAGGACGGCCAGTGGGATCAGGGTACTGCCGCTTACGAGAAGCGCGGTGTAGCCGCATTCGTTCCCGAGTGGAATCCCGAGAACTGTATTCAGTGTAACAAGTGCGCATTCGTATGTCCTCACTCATGTATCCGTCCGTTCGTCCTCACAGACGAGGAGAAGGCAGGCTTCGCAGGTCAGACCATCGAGATGCTTGCACCAAAGACAATGAAGGGCATGCACTTCGTACAGCAGGTTGGCGTCAAGGACTGTCTCGGTTGCGGTAACTGTGCCGACGTATGTCCAGGCAATCCCAAGAAGGGAGGCAAGGCACTCACGATGGTCGCTTACGACGACTCTTCAGCCAAGGCCGCTGCTGAAGCAGCCAACTGGGAATACTGCGTTAGTCAGGTATCCAACAAGCAGGATCTTGTTGACATCAAGCAGAGTCCTAAGAATGCAGGCTTTGCTAAGCCTCTATTCGAGTTCTCGGGCGCCTGCTCAGGTTGCGGCGAGACCCCATACGTCAAGCTCATCAGCCAGTTGTTCGGTGACCGCGAGATGGTAGCAAATGCCACAGGCTGTTCATCAATCTACTCAGGCTCAATCCCATCTACTCCATATACCACTAACGAAAAGGGTCAGGGCCCCGCATGGGCTAACTCCCTGTTCGAGGACTTCTGCGAGTTCGGTATGGGTATGGTTCTTGCCAACAAGAAGATGAAGGCACGCATCAACGACCTGCTCAACGGCGCAATTGCAGACGAGCAGACTCCTGCAGAGTTCAAGGAAGCTGCACAGGCTTGGATCGAAGGTCAGAATGATGCCGAGGCAAGCAAGGCAGCTGCAGCAGCCCTCAAGCCACTCATCGCAGCAGGTGCAGAAAAGGGATGCGAGACATGCAAGCAGCTCAAGGAACTTGACCACTACCTCGTTAAGCGCAGCCAGTGGATCATTGGCGGTGACGGTGCTTCGTATGATATCGGTTACGGAGGTCTCGATCACGTTATCGGCAGTGGCGAGGACGTTAATATCTTCGTTATCGATACCGAGGTTTACTCCAACACAGGCGGACAGGCTTCCAAGGCCACTCCTATCGGTGCTATTGCACAGTTCGCGGCCAACGGAAAGCGTGTCGGTAAGAAGGATCTCGGCCTCATGCAGGCTACATACGGCAATGTATATGTTGCCCAGGTAGCAATGGGAGCTGACCAGAGCCAGTGCCTCAAGGCATTCCGCGAGGCAGAAGCATGGCACGGACCATCCCTGATTATTGCATACGCTCCATGCATCAACCACGGTCTCAAGGCCAAGGGCGGAATGGGCAAGAGTCAGGCCGAGGAAGCCAAGGCTGTCGAGTGCGGTTACTGGCATCTGTGGCGTAATAATCCAGCTTTGGCCGAAGAGGGAAAGAACCCGTTCCAACTCGACTCCAAGGAGCCCGATTGGGACAAGTTCCAGGACTTCCTCGAAGGCGAGGTTCGCTTCCTCTCACTGAAGAAGGCAGCACCTGCTGAAGCTCAGGAACTCTACGATGCCTGCAAGGCTGCAGCACAGCGCCGCTACAAGACCTACATCCGCAAGACACAGGAGGATTGGAGCAAATAAGTAAATCTTCTCAAAAAAAATGATAAAAAATGTCTGTACTGTTTGTGGTACGGACATTTTTTTTTAATTTTAAGTGCGGAAAATCAAGAATTGAACCACATAGGACTATCAAATTAATACCGTGACAGTACCTAACGACCAAGAACACTTACCTTTGTTCAGACGCACATTACGCGAATACGGAGAGAGTATCGGCATGGAACCGCATATGCTCAGGAAGCTCGAAGTCGCCCTCGAGGAAGCCGTGGTTAACATTATTAATTATTCGCACGCGACTCAAATCGGAATGGACATTAGCCACACCGGGACATCAGCAGTCAGCATTCTGCTTACGGACGACGGTGTACCCTTTGATCCCACCAGCTTTGACTCCGATACATCCCGTGCCGTCAGCGAACGGCAGATAGGAGGCTTGGGCATCAGCCTTATGCATCAGATTTCGGACGAGCTTCACTATCGACGTATAAATGGAAACAATCAATTAGAATTAATCAAATACCTATAATTATGCAGATAAATATTTCTACCGACAATCAGAATGTCCGTGTATGCCTTGTAGGCGAACTGGATTCGAAGGCTACCACCGAGCAGGCAGGCGAACTTAACAAAGTACTGGAACTCGCAGATAAGTCGCTGGAGATAGACTGTTCCCAACTTGAGTACATCTCCTCTGCCGGCCTTCGCTTCTTTATGCAAGTAAAACGTGCCACCGAGACACAAGGCGGCACAATCCGTGTAACACACCTCAACGAGGACGTTGCAGAAATCTTCCGCATGAGCGGATTCCTGAATATTTTCGATGTAAAATAAAATGGCAAAATCCTTTTCCTCAAAAATCGGAGTCCTGCTTGCAGCTGCCGGCAGTGCTATAGGACTTGGCAGTATATGGAAGTTTCCATACGTCGTAGGTGAAAACGGCGGCGGTGCATTCATCATGTTGTATATCCTCTGTTCGCTTATTTTCGGTCTCCCCCTGGTGATGAACGAGTTCCTGATTGGCAAAAAGTCCGGCAGGAGCGCATACGGAGCTTTCCGGGAGTTGAGCGGAACCAACAGATGGCAATGGTTTGCATGGATGACCATGATAGGAGTATTAATCCTGATGAGTTTCTATTTTATAGTAACCGGGTGGTGCTTCTACTACATGATCGAGGCAGCAATGAACACCTTTGCCGGCATGGATGCTACTGCACTGGAAAACTACTTCAAAGCCTTCGGGGGCCATGCACCCCTGATGATAATATATGCAGGCATAGCCATTGCACTTACCGCATCAGTGTTATGGTTTGACGTGAACAAGGGCATAGAGCGCCTTAGCAAGATTCTTATGCCCATGCTCTTCATCATGCTCATCCTTATGGCCCTGCACATGATTTTCATAGATGGCGGCAGCAAGGGACTGGAATATCTGTTCATGCCCGATTTCTCAAAAATCACCTCCAAGGTCATACTGGAGGCAATAGGTCTCAGCTTCTTTACACTGTCCATTGGTGTAGGCGTACTCGTAACCTACGGAAGCTATATGCCCAAGGACCAGAATGTAACCACGACATCCTTACAGATGATTATCCTCGTCATCATTGTGTCGCTGCTCGCAGGTATGATAGTTTTTCCAGCCGTGTTCGCATACGGGTTCAGCCCTACCGAGGGACCCGAGCTGACTTTCGTTACGTTGCCCGAAGTATTCCAGCACATGGTATGCCCTACACTTACCAGTGTCGCCTTCTTCGCACTTATGTGTGTTGCAGCCATTACATCCACCATATCCATGATGGAAGTACAGGTAGCCTTTTTCTGTGATGCGACGGCAAGAACCAGTCGTCCCCTCAACAGACATCATAGCGTAATTCTTGTAGCACTGATACAGTTTGTTACCAACAGTCTCGTCGTCTTGTCCATGACAGGTGCTGTCGGATGGCTCACGATCATGGGTTATAACCTGTTTGACTTTGCCAATTTCATTACTACCGATGTGCTGATTCCTCTCGGAGCCCTTGGCGTATCCCTGTTTACAGGATGGTTTGTGCCAAAGGCAAGGTACCAGGGATCACCTCTCGCCTCCTTCCTCTACCTTGTCATCCTGCGCTGGGTTGTACCCATAGCACTCGTCATTGTTTTCCTAAACTCCATGAATATCATATAACCGATATACCGGTACGCAGATTTAAAACATCCTGATATATGAAAACCGCGCCATTATCAAAAACACAATATGGCATATATGCCGAATGCGTCGCCCACCAGGGAGAGGCATACTACAACCTTCCTTATCTCTTTGTGCTCGACGGTAGCCTGGACGAAGAAAAGCTCAAGAACGCCGTAGAGACAGCTGTGTCAGCACATCCCACTCTCTTCACGCGTATAGCATTGAATGAGCAGGGCGACCCCATCCAGACACTTGACGGCAGTGGGACGTTTGTACTGAAAGTAGAAACCGTGGCTGACATCGAAGCAGAGAAACAGCGGATGATTGTACCATTCGACATATATAATGACCGTCTGTTTCATATTCGTCTGCTCAAGGACAAAGACCATTACTATCTCCTTCTCGACATCCACCATATCATTTGCGACGCCTTCTCTCTGGAAGTGATGCTGGCCGATATCGAATCTGCCTACAACGGCAAGTCACTGGAGCCAGAGGAGACGACGCTCATGGATGAGGCCGTTGCCGAAGCCGGTATGCGACAGACACCTGCCTTCGAGGAAAGCAGGCAATGGTATGCCCAGAACTTTGATTGCGGTGACACGTTCACCCCGCTCATTCCCGACCTGGAAGGTACTGGACACTCAGAAGGCAATATGGAGCGCGTGCTAAGCATAGACAATGAAAAGACAGAAGATTTCTGCAAGTCCGCCGGCATCTATAGAAGCGCCCTCTTCACAGCAGCATACGCCTATCTTCTGGCTAAGTACAACAATGAGCAGGAGGCGCTGTTTACCACCGTCTACAACGGACGTAGCGACCAGCGTATCTCACACACCGTAGGTATGGTTGTTAAGACACTGCCCGTTTACGCCAGTTTCACCGACGAAACCACCGTGCCGGACTTCCTAAAATCCGTTCAGGAACTGATGACCGGCTGTCGCGAGCACGATATATATTCCTATAGCGACATTATGGCAGAACTCAACCTGCAAAGCAATACCATGTTTGTATGGCGGGGAGAGATGCTTGGCAGCACCCGACTGATGGGTAAGCCAATGCAGATCATACAGCTCCGTAACTTCACACTCGAAGTACCCTTCTGTATGACAGCATGTGTCGTAGGTAATCAATATCATGTCAAGGTAGAATACAACGCCAGCATATACTCCGAGGCCCTCGTCAGTCAGTTCATAGAGAGCTACGGAGCAACCCTGGAAGCTTTCCTCCGTCAGGCAAACCTGTGCGACATAGACATCACGACAGCTTCACAGATAAAACTGCTCGACAGTTTCAATCAGACAGACCGCCCCTATGACAACACACAGACAATCGTCTCGCTCTTCCGCCGTCAGGCCAAGGCCACGCCCGACAAGACCGCTGTGGTATTCAAGGACAGGCAATACACATATTCCCAACTGGATGATATAAGCGACCGCATTGCAAGCTATATAGCATCAAAGGGATTGGGCCCCGAGGATGTTGTGGCTATACTGATAGGACGCTCAGAATGGATGGTCATTGCCTCGCTGGGTGTTCTGAAAGCCGGTTGTGCCTATCAGCCGCTGGATCCCAGCTATCCCGCAGAACGCCTCAACTTCATGATGCAGGATACAGCCTCCAGGTTGCTTATAGCCGACGAGGAACTCTGTTCCATCGTGGACGAGTACAAGGGCGAGGTGCTGTTTACCAAAGACATCACAAACCTGAAGGATTCCCAGATTCCTGACGGCCCACAACCAGAGAGCCTCTTTACACTCATCTACACAAGCGGTTCTACTGGAGTCCCCAAGGGATGTCAGTTAGAGCATCGCAATATGCTTGCCACCTGCCACATGCACATACACGCTCTGCAAGTCGAATCCGACAGCCGTGTGGGAGCATATGCCAGTTTCGGTTTTGACGCATGTCTACTCGAAATATGGCCGCCGCTCATTTTGGGCGCCACCGTTTATATCATTCCCGAGGATATACGTCTCGACCTCATTGCATTGAACGAATATTTCGAGCAGAACGGCATCACCCATACATTTATGACGACACAGGTGGCACGTTCATTTGTCAACGACATAGACAACCACTCACTGAAATCCTTCATTACCGGTGGAGAAAAACTTGCAGATGTCACCCCGCCGCCCTATTTGCTGGTGAACGGCTATGGCCCCTCGGAAAGCATCTGTTATGTAACCGCATTTGCCGTGAAGGAGAAACTGCAGAACATCCCCATCGGCAAGGCAGTAGACAATATGCATCTCTACATCGTGGATGCCCATGGGCGCAGATTACCCGTAGGCGCATCTGGCGAACTGTGGGTCAATGGCCCTCAGGTAGGTCGAGGTTATCTGAACCGTCCGGAGAAGACAGCAGAAGCGTTCGTCCAGACACCCTGGGGCCGCTGCTACCGCACCGGAGACATCGTACGCTACCTGCCTGACGGCAATATCCAGTTTGTGGGACGCCGTGACGGACAGGTGAAGATACGCGGATTCCGCATCGAGCTTACCGAAGTCGAGGCCGTAATCCGCCAGTTCCCCGGCATCAAGGACGTCACCGTGCAGGCTTTCGACTATGATAATGGCGGCAAGTTCCTCGCTGCCTACATTGTCAGCGACCAGCAGGTAGACATCGATGCCCTCAACCGTTTCATACTCGACGAGAAGCCACCCTACATGGTGCCTGCCGTCACCATGCAGATTGACGCCATTCCGCTCAACCAGAACCAGAAGGTCAACAAGAAAGCCCTTCCCAAACCCGAGCAGAAAGCCTCCGAGTTCGTAGAGGAGAGCAATGTGCCCATGAATGTGCTGGAGAAGGAAATCCACGCCATCATCGCCCAAATCATCAATACCGAGGACTTTGGCATTACGACCATATTGGGATATGTGGGGCTGACCTCCATCATGGCCATCAAGCTCGCCATCCAGATCAACAAGCGCTTTGGCGTCACACTGAATTCCAAAGCCTTGGCCAAGACAGGCAGTATACAGAGCATCGAGAACGAGATTCTGACTGCGCTGATGAGCGGAGGCGCCGCAAAACAAGCAGAAGGCGAAACGGTACATGCCGACATGAGCAACATTCCGCTATCCTACGCCCAGATGGGTGTCTATGTCGATTCCGTCAAGAACCCCGAATCCACCATATACAACACACCCGTCATTGCCCGCTTCCCCAAGGACGTGGACATCCAGTTGCTCACCAAGGCAGTTGAAACCCTCATCAAGACCCATCCTCAGCTACAGGCACATTTTGGAAGCGCTGGTTCTGACATAATCCAGATTGTTGATCCCGACCAGCCGGTAGAGATAACTCAAAGCCAGTGCAAGGAAGAAGACATCCCCCGTTACAAATGGGAGTTCGTCAAGCCCTTCAACCTGCGGCAAGGACCACTCTACCGCGTGGAGATTGTCACCACCGGGCAATGGGTATATCTGATGATGGATATCCATCACCTCATTGTGGACGGCAGCTCTTTCGACCTGCTACTTTCGCAACTGTTCGACCTGCTCAACGGCAAGGAGATTGAACCCGAAACCTTCACCTACGCCGACTTCGTGGCTGCACAGAAAGCCGCTGAAAGCAGCGAGGACTTCGCATCTGCCCGCGACTTCTTCCACGAGCGTCTCTGTAACGTCGAGGGCGTGACCGAGATACCCTCCGACCTTAGCAATCCACAGCCTCAGGGCACCTTGGGCACCCTTTATACACCCCTGGATTTCACCGCCATCGAGAATTTCTGCCGCCAGCAGAACATTACTCCGGCACACCACATCCTGGCAGCCACCTTCTATGCACTTTCACGCTTTGCCAACAACGAGCAGCTGTGTATAACCACCATCAGCAACGGACGTTCCGACCTCCGCATCAGCAATACCGTCGGCATGTTCGTCAACACACTCGCACTTAGTGCCACCATAGGCGAACAGAGCGTGATGGAATTCATCAATGAAACCAGCAGGAACTTCGACGAGACGTTGCAGCACGAAACCTATCCGTTTACGCGCATCGCCTCCGACTACGACCTCACGGCCGAAATCATGTTCGCCTACCAGATGGGCATCATAGACGACTACAAGTACAAAGGCCAGACAATAGCCGTCGATAGCTTCGAGTCGGAAACACCTAAGTTCCGCATTGCCCTCTTCATCATGAACGACGAATCCGGACAGCCAAGCATATGCCTGCAATACGACAACGGACGCTACAGCCGGGAACTCATGAAATGCCTGGCACAGTCCATTGTGAACGCAGCCAATGCCTTTATAGCCAATCCCGATGCACCCCTGAAGAATGTATCCCTGCTCGATGCAGCACAAACCACTTTGCTTGACAGTTTCAACCAGAACGATGTCCCCTACGACAATACACAGAACATCGTTTCGCTCTTCCGTCAGCAAGTTCAGCGCGTGCCCGACAACATCGCAATGGTATATCACGATGTCCGTCTTACCTACAGACAGGTCGACGAACAATCCGAGCGTATTGCACAATACGTCCAGTCACTGGGACTTGGCAGCGAGGACGTCGTATCCATCCTGATTCCACGCAGCGAGTGGATGGTATTGGCATCAATCGGAGTGCTTAAGGCCGGTTGTGCCTATCAGCCGCTGGATCCCAGCTATCCCGCAGAGCGCCTCAACTTCATGATGCAGGATGCAGGAGCCAAGCTGCTCATTGCCGACGAAGAACTGCGCCCCATCGTGGACGAATACAAGGGTGACGTACTGCTTACCAAGGACATCGCAGCACTACCCGCAGCAGAGACACCCGTCCAGGCCGACATCACGCCCTCCTCGCTGTTTATCATGCTCTACACATCAGGCTCTACAGGTACCCCCAAGGGTTGCCAGCTCGAACACGGCAACCTGGTATGCTTCTGCCACTGGTACCAACGCTACTACGACCTGAAACCCGAGAGCAAGGTTGCAGCATACGCCAGCTATGGCTTCGACGCCTGCATGATGGATATGTATCCCGCCCTCACCTGCGGCGCCTCAGTATATATAATAGGAGAGGACATACGACTCAATCTCCCCGACCTTAACGACTATTTCAACCGTCAGGGCATTACACATTCCTTCATGACCACACAGGTAGGCTGCCAGTTTGCAATCAACTTCGACAACCACTCGCTCAAACATCTCTCCGTAGGAGGCGAGAAAGTACTTCCGCTCACTCCCCCAACGGCATACCAGATGCACAACGGCTATGGTCCTACCGAATGCACTATTTTCACCACCACATACCCCATGAGCGAATTCGAGCAGAATGCCCCCATAGGCAAACCCCTCGACAATCTCCGCCTGTACATCGTCGACAAGCAGTTGAACCGCCTGCCAGTAGGTGCAGTAGGCGAACTATGGGTCAGTGGCCCACAGGTAAGCCGCGGTTATCTGAACCGTCCCGAGAAGACAGCAGAGACCTATCTGGCCAATCCGTTTACGACAGACGCCAAATACAGCCGCGTCTATCGTACAGGCGACATCGTACGCTATCTGTCCGATGGCAACATCCAGTTCGTAGGGCGTCGCGACGGACAGGTTAAGATACGCGGTTTCCGCATAGAGCTCAAGGAGGTCGAAGCCGTTATCCGCGAATATCCCGGCATCAAGGACGCCACCGTCCAGGCATTCGACTACGATAATGGAGGCAAGTTCATCGCCGCCTACATCGTCAGCGACCAGCAAGTGGACATCAAGGAACTCAATGCATTCATCGGCAAGCAGAAACCATCCTACATGATTCCTGCAGCCACCATGCAGATCGACACCATACCGCTCAACCAGAACCAGAAGGTAAACCGCAAGGCACTTCCCGCTCCTGTCATCCAGGCAGTCGAACACGAATACGTCGAGCCCAAGAACGAACAGGAACGCCTGTTTGCCAACATCTTTGGCGACATACTCTCGATAGACAAGGTAAGTGCCACAGACAACTTCTTTGAACTGGGCGGAACCTCGCTCATGGTAACCAAGGTTATTATCGAGTGCGACAAGGCAGGCTACCACGTCATCTACGGCGATGTGTTCGCACATCCCACACCACGCCTGCTGGCACAGTACGTAAGTGGAGAAACCCCCGACCAGGAAACCGACACCGAAGTAACAGGCTTCGACTACACCGGTATCGATGCCATACTGCAGAGGAACAACATCGATACATTCCTCAAAGGCGAACGCCAGCAGCTCGGCAATGTACTCCTCACCGGAGCCACCGGCTATTTGGGCATCCACGTATTGCGCGAACTCATCGACTCCGATGCCAAAACCATCACCTGTCTTGTTCGCGGCAACGATCAGGCATCCGCAGAGCACCGCCTCAAGAACCTGCTCTTCTACTATTTCGAGCAGTCGTTCAAGGAACTCATCGGCACCCGCCTCTTTGTCGTCAACGGCGACGTAACACAGGATTTCACCAACCTACAGCTACCCGCCAACCAATCAATAGACACCGTCTTTAACTGCGCCGCCAATGTCAAGCATTACTCCAAAGGCACAGACATCGAGGACGTCAATATAGGCGGAGCACGCCGCTGCGTCGAATACTGCATTAGCACAGGCGCAAGACTCATTCATATATCCACCACATCCGTAGGCGAGATATGGATCCTCAACGGCGACGGAAGCCCAGTACCAATGCTTGACGAGCGCAAGCTATGGTTCGGGCAGTTCCTCGACAACCGATACATCCACTCCAAGTTCCTTGCCGAGCGCATTGTACTCGATGCAGTCGCACATCACGGCCTCAACGCCAAGATTATGCGCGTAGGCAATCTTGCACCACGCAGCTACGACGGCGAGTTCCAAGCCAATTTCAACAGCAACAGCTTCATGGGACGACTCAAGGTATACTATACCCTGGGATGCTGCCCATACGACAGCTACGACGAATCCACCGAGATGTCACCCATCGATGAAACGGCCAAATCCGTTGTACTGCTCGCATCCACACCACGCGAATGTACCGTCTTCCAGCCCTTCAACAACCACACAGAGCTGCTTGGCGACGTACTCCAGCTTATGGACAAGATAGGCAAGGGAATACGCTTTGTCGAAAATACAGAATTCGAGAAGACCATTGCTGAGGCAGGACAAGACCCCGAAAAGGCCAAACTCCTGTCATCCATCTTAGCCTACCAGGATGTTGCACACGGGCAAAAGTCCGCCATCATCGAGCGCGACAACCGCTACACCTGCTCCGTCCTCCACCGCCTCGGCTTCCACTGGAAGGACACATCATGGGATTACGTCCAGCAGATGATGACCGCCATCTCCCAGTTAGGCTTCTTCGACGAATAAGCACAAACATCAGGGCATTCACGCCCCACACTCTACGCCTGTTGGTTCACCAGCAGGCGTTTTTTCTTCCTATAATGTTTGTTATATTAAACATTTTTGTGTAATTTTGCGCCCAATAAAGCACAATTATGGGAAAGAACACATTTGGGAAAACGATGCCAAGAGCATTGAGCCAGAACCTGAAGATCATGGGCGAACAGATTATGCTGGCACGCAAGCGCAGGCATCTGTCCATGCAGGACATAGCAGACAGGGCAACGGTAACACGACTGACTGTCTCTAAAGTAGAACATGGTGACCCCACGGTCTCCATGGGAATTTATGCACGAGTACTCTTCGCACTCAATCTGGAAAACGACATCACCCTGCTTGCTGCCGATGACGCCCTTGGCCGACAGCTACAAGACGCAAAATTACTGGGAAAATGAAGAGGTTCGTACCGCCATAAAAGACTGGCGCAAGACAGCCACAGAACTGCAAATACCCCTCAAACAGCTTGCAGCATATTCCTTGCGTTGGGATAAATGCTAAAATGACTCTATGGGTATATAACGTAACTTTAATAAACCAAAACCAGAAAAACACTAAAATAGGCACCATACAAGGTATTGAAGGAAAAACTTTTTCGTTATGAAACCAACAAATCTCTATCAGCAAGCAATACTCGATATCCCAGATGATGTCAAGCGTGAAGTCGCGTTGTCCTATGCCGTAGCCGATAGAATTTACGAATTGATGAAGAAGGCAGGAATGACGCAAAAGGAATTTGCCAAGAAAATTGGCAAAAGCGAATCTGAAATATCAGCATGGATGACAGGTCGTCATAATTTTACATTGAAAACATTGTCAAAAGTATCATCTGTCTTTGGTGTTGATGTTGTTACAGTACCTAAGCAGCAAATAGGTTAGATACATAACAATCCTTTGAGAACAATTCCTGATCGGCAATACCGGTCAGGAATTTTATTTTATATTCCCCTTTATTGCGATGGAATGCGCTAAACACCTTTTTTATGTTTTGCATTTTTCCCCATTTCATGGGCAGGGCCGTGTCTTTTAAGTATTTTTAACTAAAGTTTTCGGGGGGGCAAAAATTTACAAAGTCCTAAATCCTTGGTACTTTTGCCACGCAGTATGTAATACTGCCCCTAAAAAGCAAACAAAAAACTAACTTAACTATACTTAAAAAC
>JAEEGL011574078.1_pt1 | contig 16229 bp, 10 predicted proteins | sample 9134231 | NCBI WGS metagenome assembly JAEEGL01 (sample SAMN16246548, study PRJNA631951) | gut metagenome | biome: gut microbiome; feature: rumen; material: fiber-attached | host: Bos | place: Iran: Karaj | collected 2018-10
ATATCGTGATGGGGCGCGGGGGAGATGGCGTCCGAGCCCTCGGGGATCATTCTGGTCCGCGAGACGTCCCCGACGATCTTCGCGCCCGGCAGGTGCCCGCCGATCCCCGGCTTCGCGCCCTGCCCCATTTTGATTTCGATCGCGGCGCCCGCGTTCAGGTAATCCTCGTGAACGCCGAACCGTCCGGACGCCACCTGCACGACGGTATTCGCCCCGTATTCGTAAAAGTCCTCATGCAGGCCGCCTTCGCCGGTATTGTACAGGATCCCGAGCTCCCGCGCCGCCCGTGCGAGCGAAGCGTGGGCATTGTAGCTGATCGAGCCGTAGCTCATGGCGGAGAACATCACCGGCATGGACAGCCGGATCTGCGGCGCGAGACTCGTATCGAGCCCGCCGTCCGCCGTCCGCGTCACCTTCGACGGTTTCTTTCCGAGAAAAACCCGCGTCTCCATCGGCTCACGCAGCGGATCGATCGGAGGGTTCGTGACCTGGGAGGCGTTGATGAGCATTTTGTCCCAATACACCGGCAGAGGTTTCGGGTTGCCCATCGACGAGAGCAGCACGCCGCCGGAGTCCGCCTGCTTGTAGATCTCCCGGATGGAATCGCTCTGCCAGTTGGCGTTTTCCCGGAACGTGTTCGGGTTCTTCACGATCTTCAAGGCGTGCGTCGGGCAGAGGGACACGCACCGCTGGCAGTCCACGCATTTCGATTCGTCGGACAGCATGACGCCGCGCTCTTCGCTGTAGCGGTGCACCTCGTTCGCGCACTGCCGTTCGCAGACCCGGCAGGCGATGCAGCGCGCCTCGTTCCGCACCACTTCGAATTCCGGCTGAATAAACTGGATTCCCATCAGTGCGCGCCTCCTTTCAGACGTACGATCACCGGTTCCCCTCCGGAAGGGGCCCGGATATGCTCCGCGTCGGCTTCCATCGCGCGGATCGCGGCCTCTTCGCTGGCGACGAAGACGCGGTCTCCTTTTTCCCCGACCACCATGGACCTTAACTTCAGCCGGTCGTTCAGGGCCATCAGTCCCCCTTCGAAGCCGAGCACGATGGAAAACGGCCCGGTGATGAGCAGGGAGGGAAAGACCGTGCGGAGGTATTTCAGCTTCTCCGCCTCCCCCGCGTCCCGCTCCGCCTCGATCGAGGACCAGAAAGGAGCGGCGACGACGGAAGCAGCCTCTTCAAGAGTCAGCCCCTGCCGCCGGAGCAGATAGTCCATGATGTAAGTGATGACCTCGGTATCGGTCTGAAGGGTGCATTTGTATCCGTACATCTCCATCCAGCGGCGGTTGGCATCGTAGGAAGAGATCTCTCCGTTGTGGACGACGGAATAATCGAGCAGGGAGAAGGGATGCGCCCCGCCCCACCAGCCAGGGGTGTTCGTGGGATAGCGTCCGTGCGCCGTCCAGCTGTACCCGCTGTACTCCTCGAGGCGGTAGAACTCCGCCACGTCCTCCGGATACCCGACCGCCTTGAACGATCCCATGTTTTTCCCGGAAGAAAAGACGTACGCGCCGGGCTGTTCGGTATTGATCTTCATGACGGTGCGCACGACGAATTCCCGCTCGTCCGCCTGCTCGGAGGCGAGGACGGACCGGAGCGGAGAGACAAAATACCGCCAGACGACGGGCTCGTCCGTGATGGAGGGCGTTTTTCGCGTGGGAATGATCTCGCTCTTCACGATCTCGAAGCGTTCCTTCAGAAAGGCTTCGCAGTCCTTGCGCGACGGCCGGCCGTCGAAAAACAGATGTAGGGCGTAGAAATCCCGGTATTCGGGATAAATGCCGTATCCGGCGAAACCGCCGCCGAGACCGTTTGAGCGCTCGCGCATCGGGCGCATGGCCCGTACGATGAGCGAACCCGGGATCTGTCCGTTCTCCGGGCTGCCGTTCCGGTCGATCACCGCCGCGATGGCGCATCCGGACGGAATGCGGATCTGACCTTCTTTTTTCATATCGACCTCTGTGAATACAAAAACGCGCCCATTCCGGCTCTCCGGAATGAACGCCTTTGCTCATTTGAACGTATTATACCCTTTTTCCTTCTCTCTGTCAAGAGACCGGATGCGTATTTATACAGAAAATCTTTCCGGGGTTTTCCGGCAAAATTTTGTGCAATCTGGCGGCCGATCCCCCCTTGACAGGCGACTTTCCCCGGTGTATAATGCAAGCGTGAAAGGCAACGGCGTCTTCGCGGAGGATTTTTCCCGGCGGAGGCGTCTTTATCTTTTCAATCCAAATTCATATTTATTCAAAAAGGCAACGGCGTCTTTTTCCCCCGGCCTGGGGAGGGTGTCTTTGCCTTTCTTCATTTCACGGCTATTCCGGGCGGCAGGCAGCCGGACGGAAGGCGGAAGGAGCACAGTATGGCAGCAAATCTCACGGAAACATTCGGAAGCATGGTTTTCGACGACCGCGTCATGCGGTCCGCGCTCAGCGCGCAGGTCTACGCTTCCCTGCGCAGGACCATCGACGAAGGAACGGAACTGGATATCGGCGTGGCGAACGCCGTGGCGCAGGCCATGAAGGACTGGGCCGTCTCCAAGGGCGCGACCCACTTCACCCACTGGTTCCAGCCGCTCACGGGCGTGACGGCGGAAAAGCATGACAGCTTCATCGCTCCTTCTCCGGACGGCGGCGTCATCATGGAATTCTCCGGCAAGGAACTCATCAAGGGCGAGCCCGACGCGTCCTCCTTCCCCTCCGGCGGCCTGCGGGCGACGTTCGAGGCAAGAGGCTACACCGCGTGGGACCCCACCTCGTACGCTTTTATAAAAGGAAAGACCCTCTGCATCCCCACGGCGTTCTGCTCCTACGGCGGGCACGCGCTCGACAAGAAAACGCCTCTGCTCCGCTCCATGGAGGCGATCAACCGGCAGGCGCTCCGCATCCTGAAGCTCTTCGGGAACACGGACGTCAAGCGGGTCAGCACGTCGGTCGGTCCGGAGCAGGAGTACTTCCTCATCGACCGGAAGCTGTACGAACAGAGGCCCGACCTGCGCTTCACCGGACGCACGCTCTTCGGCGCGAAGCCTCCGAAGGGGCAGGAGATGGACGACCACTATTTCGGCGCGATCAAGCCCCGCGTCGCCGCGTATATGGAAGAGCTGAACGAGGAGCTCTGGAAGCTCGGCATCCTTGCGAAGACCGAGCACAACGAGGTCGCTCCCGCCCAGCACGAACTGGCGCCCATCTACTCCACGACCAACGTGGCGACGGACCACAACCAGCTGACGATGGAGATCATGCAGAAGGTCGCGGCAAAGCACGGGCTGGTTTGCCTCCTCCACGAGAAACCCTTCGCCGGCGTGAACGGCTCCGGCAAGCACAACAACTGGTCGATCGCCACCGACACGGGCGTCAACCTGCTGTCTCCCGGCGAAACGCCGTATGAGAACGCGCAGTTTTTGACCTTCCTCTGCGCCGTCATCCAGGCAGTGGACGACTACGCGGATCTGCTCCGCATCTCCGTGGCGACGGCCGGAAACGACCACCGGCTCGGAGCGAACGAAGCGCCGCCCGCCGTGGTGTCCATGTTCCTCGGGGACGAGCTGACCGCCATCCTCGATTCCATCGAATCGGAAACGCCTTACAGCGCTGCGGAAAAGACCGTCATGAAGCTCGGCGCGGACGTTCTGCCGAAGTTCCGCCGCGACGCCACCGACCGCAACCGGACCTCGCCCTTCGCCTTCACCGGCAATAAGTTCGAATTCCGCATGCTCGGCTCGTCGAACTCCATCGCCTGCGCGAACATCATGCTCAACGCGGCGGTTGCGGAGAGCCTCCGCCAGTACGCGGACAAGCTCGAAAAGGCAGACGATTTCGAATCGGCGCTTCACGACCTGATCCGGGACGTGATCCGCTCCCACCGCCGCATCCTCTTCAACGGCAACGGCTACGACGACGCCTGGATCAAAGAGGCGACCGAGGTGCGCGGACTGCCCAACTACCGCACGACCCCGGACTGCTTCCCGGAACTGCTCTCGGAAAAGAACGAGAAGATGCTCACCTCCCACGGCGTCTTCACCGTCGAGGAACTCCGCTCCCGGTATGAGATCATGCTGGAGAACTACTGCAAGACGGTGTTGATCGAAGCGAATACGATGATCACCATGACGCGGCGTCAGATCCTCCCGGCAATCGAGAAATACGCGACCGCGCTCTCCGCGGATGTCCTGACGAAGCATGCCGTCTCCCCGGTCATGACCTGCGGTTACGAGACGAAGACCGCAGCCCGGCTCGCGGAACTGGCGGACGCCGCCTCGGAACGCGTGGACGAACTCGAAGAGGCAGCGGACAACGCACGCGCGATCGAGGAGATTGGACCGCAGTCCTTCGCGATCCGCGACTCTGTTCTCGACCGGATGAACGCGCTCCGTGCCCTGTGCGACGAGGCGGAGACGATCACCGCCGCGGAATACTGGCCCTTCCCGACTTACGGGGACCTGCTGTTCAGCGTGAACTGAGGAGGAAGAACGCAGCTTCTTCGGAAAAGAAGCCAGGCAAGAAACTTTCATTGCCGCGCTTGTGTGCAGCAGTGGAACCTATATCCATACCATTCCCGGAAGGAAACATAAAACCATGACATACAGTTCCGTAAACACCATCTGGGTCCTGCTCGGCGCAGCCCTCGTCTTCTTCATGCAGGCGGGGTTCTCCATGTGCGAAGCGGGATTCACCCGCGCGAAGAACACCGGAAACATCCTGATGAAGAACCTGATGGACTTCTGCATCGGCACGCCCGCCTTCTGGCTCGTCGGCTTCGGCATCATGTTCGGAAGCGGCACCGCGCTCTTCGGCCGCATCGATCCGCTCATCATGGGGGATTACGGCCACATCCTCCCCGCGGGCGTTCCGCTCTGGGCTTTCGCCATCTTTCAGACCGTCTTCTGCGCCACCTCGGCGACGATTGTTTCCGGAGCCATGGCGGAGCGCACGAAGTTCTCGGCGTACTGCATCTATTCGCTCTGCATCTCGCTTCTGATCTATCCCGTGTCCGGGCACTGGATCTGGGGCGGCGGCTGGCTTTCTTCCCTCGGCTTCCACGACTTTGCCGGATCGACCTGCGTACACATGGTGGGCGGCGTCTGCGCGTGCGTCGGGGCCATGATCCTCGGCCCGCGCATCGGGAAATACGACAGGAACGGCAAGCCCCGCGCGATCCTCGGGCACAACCTGACCGCAGCGGCCCTCGGCGTGTTCATCCTCTGGTTCTGCTGGTTCGGATTCAACGGCGCGTCCACCGTCGGCATGGATACCGACTCACTGGTCGAGAGCGCCGGACTCGTGTTCTTCAACACCAACCTCTGCGCCGCCGTCGCCTGCTGCACGACCCTGCTCGTGACATGGATCCGCTATAAAAAGCCGGACGTTTCGATGACCTACAACGCGGCGCTCGCGGGCCTGGTCGGCATCACGGCGGGCTGCGACGCGGTGTCCCCGGTCGGAGCGGCAATCATGGGACTGGTTTTCGGCATGGTGATCGTCCTTTCCGTGGAACTGTTCGATAAGGTATTCAAGATCGACGATCCGGTCGGCGCGATCTCCGTCCACGGCGTCTGCGGCGCGCTCGGCACGATCCTCACCGGCTTCTTCGCCACGGGCGTCTCCACGGAAAAAGGCGTCTTCTACGGCGGCGGATTTCATTTCCTCGGCGTTCAGACGCTCGGCGTGCTCACGGTCGCCGCATACGTCGCCGCCGTCATCACGCTCGTCTTCTTTGTATTGAAAAAAACGGTCGGACTGCGTGCCGATCCCGTCGACGAGATCCAGGGTCTGGACGTATCGGAGCACGGGCTTCTGACGGCTTATGCCGGATTCGCCATGTCCCCCGACACCTCGAACCTCGAAACGGAAGCCGCCCCCGTCGTGGTAGCCGGAGACACCCCGCCCGCGGAGGCCGTTCCCGTACACCGCGTGCCCTCCTTCGAGACAGGCGGACCGAAATTCACGAAGGTGGAGATCATCTGCAAGGAAAGCCGGTTCGAAGCGCTGAAAAACGCCATGACCGCGCTCGGCATCACCGGCATGACGGTATCGCACGTCCTCGGCTGCGGCCAGCAGAAAGGCCGGACGGAATACTACCGCGGCATCGCCGTCGAAGCGACGCTCCTGCCGAAGGTTCAGGTCGACATCGTCGTGTCGAAGATCCCGGTGCGCGCCGTCATCGAAACGGCGAAAAAGACGCTGTACACCGGCCACATCGGAGACGGCAAGATCTTCGTATACGACGTGGAGAACGTCGTGAAGGTGCGCACGGGCGAAGAAGGCTACGACGCGCTGCAGGACGTGGAATAATACTGATGAGCGTCTGAATCGCTGCAATAGGGAGAGCTGATTTTTTGTCATGGCGAATGCCGACGCCGCGCCGACACTGGCGGTGTCGCAAGGCGGCGAAATGAATGCCATGGCAGAAAAGCAGCCCTCCTGTGCAGCAATTCAGATGCGAATCAGTACAAAACAATTTGAGATTTGAGGAAGGAATGCCGTCATGTGTTCCATCATGAGCTGTTATCGCTCCTCGGTCCCGCGGGAGGAATTCCTCGCAGGATTCGGGAGGACAAAATCTAGAGGTCCGGACGAGAGCCGGATCACGGAGGCGGGGGACGTTCTCATGGCGTTCCACCGCCTCGCCATCATGGGGCCCACGCCGGAGGGGATGCAGCCCTTCGAGCGGGACGGCTCCGTCCTCGTCTGCAACGGGGAGATCTACGGCTTCCGCTCCATGCGGGAGGATCTCGAACGGAAGGGATACGTATTCGAAAGCGACTCGGACTGCGAGATCCTTCTTCCGCTGTGGTTCGAATACGGGCCGGACATGTTCCCGATGCTCGACGCGGAGTTCGCCTGCGTGCTGTACGACGGAAAGACCGGGGATCTGGTCGCCGCGCGGGATCCCATCGGCATCCGTCCGCTCTTCTACGGGTACGGAAAAGACGGAAAGATCCTGTTCGCGTCCGAGGCGAAAAACCTCGTGGGGCTGACGGAAAAAGTCACTCCCTTCCCTCCGGGATGCTACTGGCGCGGCGGGGAATTCGTCCGGTACAGCGACATCGCGCACGCGGAACGCGTGATCCGGGACGATCTCGATACGGTCTGCCGGAATATCCGTGAAAAGCTGGTCGCCGGCGTGGAAAAACGTCTCGTTGCGGACGTGAAAGTCGGCTTCCTGCTTTCGGGAGGGCTTGATTCCTCCCTCGTCTGCGCCATCGCCGAGCGTGCGTCGGACGAGCACGGACACAAGCCGATCCGTACCTTCGCCATCGGCATGGAGGGGGACGCCATCGATCTGAAATACGCCCGGCAGACCGCGGACTTCATCGGCAGCGAGCACACCGAGGTCACGATGACCCGCGAGGAAGTGCTCGCCTCCCTGGAAACCGTCGTCGCTCTGCTCGGGACCTGGGACATCACGACGATCCGCGCGAGCATGGGGATGTACCTGGTCTGCAAGGCGATCCGCGAGACCACCGACATCCGTGTCCTGTTGACCGGGGAGATCTCCGACGAGCTCTTCGGCTACAAATACACCGATTTCGCCCCCTCGGCGGATGAATTTCAGAAGGAAGCGGAGAAGCGGATCCGGGAGCTGTATCTGTACGACGTGCTCCGCGCGGACCGCTGCATCTCGGTCAACTCCCTCGAAGCCCGCGTCCCCTTCGGCGATCTCGATTTCGTGAAATACGTCATGGCGGTCGATCCGGAAATCAAAATGAACCGGTACGGCAAGGGCAAGTACCTGCTGCGGCGGGCGTTTTCCGACGGGGACTGGCTGCCTCCGGAGATCCTCTGGCGGGAAAAAGCGGCGTTTTCGGACGCGGTGGGACACTCCATGGTGGACGACCTGAAGGAATACGCCGAAACCCGCTATACCGACGGAGAATTCGAAGAAAAGCGCAAACGGTACGCGCACTGCCCGCCCTTCACGAAGGAATCCCTTCTGTACCGGGAGATTTTCGAGAAGTATTATCCCCGTCAGGCGGATATGATCCCGGACTACTGGATGCCGAACCGGACGTGGCCGGGCTGCGACGTGAACGATCCGAGCGCCCGGGTCTTGTCCAATTACGGAGCGAGCGGAAAGTGACCGGAAGGGATCGTATGATGGGAATTCATGAAGAATGCGGTGTTTTCGGCGTGATCTCCCCCGTCCGGACCCGTACCGCGGAAGTCGTGTATTACGGGCTGTACGCATTGCAGCACCGAGGACAGGAATCCTGCGGCATCACGGTCAATGACGACGGGGTGTTCACCACCCACAAGGACCTCGGGCTCGTCGGGGAAGTCTTTACCCCGGAAATCCTCGCGCGCTTTCCCTCCGGCAACGCCGCGGTTGGCCATGTGCGCTATGCCACGACGGGCGTGAAGAGCCGCGCGAACTGCCAGCCCGCGGAGGTCAACCATTTCAAGGGCCGCATGGCGCTCTGCCACAACGGGAATCTTGCGAACGCCGCCGCGCTTCGCCGGGAACTGGAGGAGAGCGGCGCGATCTTCCACTCCACCTCGGATACGGAGATCATCGCCTACGTCGTGACCCGTGAACGCCTGCGGACTCCCTCGATCGAAGCGGCGCTCCGCGCGGCGATGGACCGGTTTTCCGGCGCGTATTCCCTCGTGCTCATGTCCCCTCAGAAGCTGCTGATCGCCCGGGATCCGTTCGGATTCCGGCCTCTCTGCTACGGCAGGACGGAGGACGGGACGGTGGTCGCCGCGTCCGAAAGCTGCGCTCTGACCGCGGTCGGAGCGTCGTTCGTCCGGGACGTCGATCCCGGCGAGATCCTCGTCTTCCGGGCCGAAGACGGGGCAGTACGCGAAACCTCGATCCGGGACTGCTGTGAAAAGCAGCCCCGGCGGTTCTGCGTTTTCGAAACGATCTATTTCGCACGGCCGGACTCCGTGATCGACGGGATGAGCATCCACCGTGCGCGGATACGGGCCGGCGCGATCCTCGCCGAATCGTCCCCGGTCCCGGGCGGCGCGGACGTGGCGGTGGGCGTGCCGGATTCCGGTCTGGACGCCGCGCTCGGCTTCAGCGAAGCGTCCGGCATCCCCTACGGGATCGGGCTCGTCAAGAACAAATACATCGGGCGGACGTTCATCTCACCCGGACAGAACGAACGCCTCGATCAGGTCCGCATCAAGCTCGCCGCCGTGGAAGACACGGTGCGCGGAAAGCGGGTGGTCCTCCTCGACGACTCGATCGTCCGGGGAACCACAAGCGGACGGATCGTGAAGCTGCTCCGGGAAGCCGGCGCGAAAGAGGTGCACATGCGCGTCTCCGCTCCGCCCTTCCTCCATCCCTGCTATTACGGCACGGATATCGACTCGCGGGACAACCTCATCGCCTGCGGGCCGGCGGGCGTGCGTACGGAAACGGAAATCGCCCGGCTCATCGGTGCGGATTCGCTCGGATATCTCCCGCTCGACCGCCTTTCCGAATTCGCGGGGAGCGACGGGATCTGCGCGGCGTGCTTCACGGGAGAATATCCCACGCCCGTCCCCACGGACACGCGCAAGGACCGATTCGAACAGAAGATCAGCAGCAAAGAAGGAAAAACCGTATGACAAAGGCACTCAAACTCGTCACGGAAGACGGGCAGATCTACACGGGCACGGGTTTCGGCGGGGAGATCCGGGGAACCGGCGAGCCGTTCGAGCTCGTCTTCAACACCTCGATGACCGGATATCAGGAGATCCTCTCCGATCCCTCCTACGCGGATCAGGGCGTCGTGTTCGCCTACCCCCTCATCGGCAACTACGGCCTCACGCCGGACGATTACGAATCCTCCCGGCCGGCCCTCTCCGCCGTCATCGTTCGCTGCGCCTGCGCCGCGCCGTCGAATTTCCGCTGTACGGAAACGCTCGACGCCTTTTTATGCCGCGCGGGCATCCCGGGCATCGCCGGTGTCGACACGCGGCGGCTCGTGCGCTCGATCCGCGATCTCGGCAGCCGGAGAGCTCTCCTCGCGGACGCGGACACGCCGACTGAAGAATGCCTGGCCCGGATCCGGGAGACCCCGGTCCCCCGCGACGCCGTTTCCCGCGTCAGCCCGAAGGAGATCCGGACCGTTCCGGCGGAAGGGGAAGAGCGCTTCCTTGTCGCCGCAGTGGACTGCGGGATGAAGGAAAACATCGTCCGTTCCCTCGTTCGGCTCGGATGCCGCGTGATCCGGTTCCCGTGGGACACCCCGGCGGAAACGATCGCCGCGGCAAGTCCAGACGGCGTCCTGTTCTCGAACGGTCCGGGGGATCCCGGGGACGTGCCCGAAACGGCACAAACGGCGCGCCGTCTCTGCGGAACGGTACCGATCTTCGGCATCTGCCTCGGGCATCAGATCCTCGCGCGCGCATACGGGGCAAGGACATACAAGCTGAAATTCGGACACCGCGGCGGCAACCACCCGGTGAAGACCCTCGCGACCGGGAAGATCGAGGTCACCTCGCAGAACCACTCCTATGCCGTAGACGCCGACAGCCTCGCGGGTACGCCGCTCGAAGTCACGCGCGTCAATCTGCTCGACGGGACGGTGGAAGGGCTCGCCGCGCCGCGGGACCGTCTCTTCTCCGTCCAGTACCATCCGGAGAGCGCGCCGGGCCCGGAGGACAGCACAGCGCTGTTCGGAGATTTTATCCGGATGATGGAGGTTTTCCATGCCGAAAAGAACGGACATTCATAAAATCATGGTGATCGGCTCCGGCCCCATCGTCATCGGGCAGGCAGCCGAATTCGACTATGCGGGGACGCAGGCCTGCCTCGCGCTGAAGGAAGAGGGATACGAGGTCGTCCTCGTCAACTCCAATCCCGCGACGATCATGACGGACACGGAGGTCGCGGACCGGGTCTACATGGAACCTCTGACGCTGGAATTCGTCGCCCGGATCCTGCGCACCGAACGTCCGGACGCCGTTTTGCCCGGCATCGGAGGACAGACGGGACTGAACCTCGCCATGCAGCTCGACAGGAAAGGGATCCTGCGCGAATGCCGGGCGGAACTGCTCGGGACAAAGGGCAGCGCCATCGAGGAGGCGGAGGACCGCGAGCGGTTCAAGGCCCTCTGCGAACGCTTAGGAGAACCGGTCCTTCCCTCGCGGACCGCGTCCGATACGGAGGAAGGCAGAAAAGCCGCGCGGGAGATCGGATATCCGGTCGTCCTGCGGCCCGCGTTCACCCTCGGCGGCACGGGCGGAGGCTTCGCGGAAAACGAGGAAGAGCTTCTCCTTCTGCTCCGGCGCGGGCTGGAACTGTCCCCCGTCGGGCAGGTCCTCGTGGAAAAGAGCGTCAAAGGATACAAAGAGATCGAGTTCGAGGTCATGCGGGACAAAAACGACACCGCGCTCACCGTCTGTTCGATGGAAAACATCGACCCCGTCGGCATCCACACGGGGGACTCCGCCGTCGTCGCGCCGTGCCAGACCCTTGCGAACCGGGAATTCCAGATGCTCCGCTCGTCGGCTTTGAAAATCATCCGCGCGCTCGGGATCGAAGGGGGCTGCAACGTGCAGTTCGCACTGGACCCGAAGTCCTTCGGGTATTATGTGATCGAAGTCAATCCGCGCGTGTCCCGGTCCTCCGCCCTCGCGTCGAAGGCCGCCGGATATCCCATCGCGCGGGTCTCCGCGAAGATCGGCGTCGGCATGACCCTCGACGAGATCCCGCTCGCCAACACCCCGGCCTCATTTGAACCGGCGCTGGACTACGTGGTCACAAAACTGCCCCGCTTCCCGTTCGACAAATTCACGGACGCGGACCACCGGCTCGGCACCCAGATGAAGGCGACGGGCGAAGTCATGAGCGTGGGCCGGACGTTCGGAGAGAGCTTTCTCAAGGGCGTGCGGTCCCTCGAAACCGGGCACGACCATCTATGGGCAGCCAAATTCGACGCAGTGCCCGAGGAAGATCTGCTCGCGTTCGTCAAAGACGGGACGGAAGACCGATATTTCGCACTGGCGGAACTGCTCCGGCGCGGGGAAAGCGTCGAAACGCTCGCCGAGCGCACGGGGATCGACACCTTCTTCCTCTCCGGGATCCGGGAGATCACCGAAACGGAAACCCGTCTGGCGGAGCATCCCGGCGACGTATCCATCCTCCGGGAAGCGAAGCGCATGGGCTTTTCGGATCCCACCGTCGCCCGTTATTGGAAATCGGACGCCGCTGCGGTCCGGGATCTGCGGAAGGAACACGGCATCGTGCCGGTCTACAAAATGATCGACACCTGCGCGTCGGAATTCGACAGCTGCGTTCCCTATTATTATTCCACGTACGAGGAAGAAAACGAATCCTTCGTTTCCGACCGGCAGAAGATCCTCGTGCTCGGTTCCGGCCCCATCCGCATCGGACAGGGCGTGGAATTCGACTATTCCACGGTCCGCGCGGTGAAGACCATCCGGCGGGCGGGATACGAGGCGATCATCATCAACAACAATCCCGAGACCGTCTCGACGGACTACACCTGCTCGGACAAGCTGTATTTCGAGCCTCTGACGCCGGAGGACGTGATGAACGTCGTGGAACTGGAGCATCCCCTCGGCGTGATTGCCACCCTCGGCGGACAGACCGCGGTGAATCTGGCGGATCCGCTCGCGGAGATGGGCGTTCCCCTCATCGGGACGGACCGCGCGGCGATCGACACCGCGGAGGATCGGGACCTCTTCGAACACCTTCTCGGGAAACTCGGGATCCCCCGCCCCGCCGGACGCGCCGTGACTTCGGTGGAAGAAGGACTGGCCGCCGCGGATGAGATCGGGTATCCCGTCCTCGTGCGCCCCTCCTTCGTGCTCGGCGGGCGCGCCATGCAGATCGTGGCGAAGGAAGAAGAGCTGAAGCGCTATCTCCGGGACGCCGTGCAGATCGGCGAGGACAAGCCCGTCCTGGTGGACCGCTATATCCGCGGAAAAGAGATCGAGGTGGACGCCGTCTGCGACGGGCAGGACGTTTTCGTGCCGGGGATCATGGAGCTGGTGGAGCGCACGGGCGTGCACTCCGGCGACTCCATCTCCGTCTGGCCGCCGTTCTCCCTCTCGGACAAAGTAAAAGCCACGGTCCTCGATTACGCGCGCCGCCTCGGTCCCGCCATCGGGATCCGGGGGCTCTTCAACATCCAGTTCATCGTCACGCCGGAGGAAGAGGTCTATATCATCGAAGTCAATCCCCGGTCCAGCCGCACGGTGCCCTTCCTTTCGAAAGCCACCGGATACCGCCTCGCGGACATCGCCACCCGAGTGATCCTCGGCCATTCCCTTGCGGAACAGGGGATCGGAACGGAACTGCCCCCGGAGCGCGGACGGTACTTCGTCAAAGTTCCCGCCTTCTCCTTCTCGAAGCTCCGGGGCATGGACGCGTTCCTTTCCCCCGAGATGAAATCCACCGGAGAAGCCATCGGATACGACAGAAAGCTGCACCGTGCGATGTACAAAGCCCTTGTCGCCGCCGGAATGAAGGTGCAGAACTACGGCACCGTGATCTTCACCCTCGCTGACGAGGACAAGGAGGAAGCCCTTCCCCTCGCCCGCCGGTTCTACGACATGGGGTTCAATCTCGAGGCCTCCACGCTGACGGCAGAGGTTTTCCGCGAAAACGGCATCCACACGCGGCTTTTGCACAAGCCGAGCGAAGGGAGCCGGGAGATCCTCGACGCCATCCGCTCGGGGTATGTGAGCTATGTGATCAACACCCGTGCGATCCTCTCGGGCGTGCACTACGAGGACGGCGCGGCGATCCGGCGGGCGGCGACCGAAGCGGGCGTCACCATGTTCACCTCGCTCGATACGGTCCGGGTACTCCTCGACGTGCTGGAAGAAGTCACGGTCGGGGTGTCGAGGATCGACGAGGATTGATCCCGCCGGGCTTGACAATCCACGAAATCCTGATACAATAAAGAAAAGAAAAAAGGGAGTACGCGATGAAATTCACGAAAATGCAGGGGCTCGGCAACGATTACCTCTATTTCTGGGGGGAAGTGAGCGATCCGGCGGCGCTGTCGAGGCGGTTGTCGGACCGGCACTTCGGACCGGGCGCGGACGGGATCATCACGATCTCGCCGTCCGACAAAGCCGATTTCCGGATGCGCATCTTCAACGCGGACGGCAGCGAAGCGCGGATGTGCGGCAACGGGATCCGCTGCGTCGGGAAATACGTCTACGACAAGGGGTACACCGACAAGACCGCGCTCACCGTCGAGACCCTGTCCGGCATCCGGACGCTTTCGCTGGACGTCCGCTGCGGCCGGGTGTCCCGCGTGACGGTCGACATGGGCACGGCGTCGGTGGAGGGCGACAGGGAGCTGGTGATTGCCGGGCATCCTGCCGGGCAATTTGCCGGGCAATTTGCCGGGCAGACCGTGACCGTCGTCCCGGTGGACGTCGGCAATCCGCACGCCGTAAGCTTCGTCCCCGACGCGGACGCCGTGCCGCTCGCGGAAACCGGACCGCAGATCGAAACGCATCCGGCATTCCCCGGCGGAGTGAACGCGGAATTCGTGACCGTTCTCCCGGACGGCAGTCTGAGGATGCGGGTCTGGGAACGCGGAAGCGGGATCACCATGGCCTGCGGGACCGGAGCCTGCGCTTCGGCGGCCGCGGCGGTAAAAAAAGGACTCCGCCGGCCCGGGGAAATCATCCCGGTGCACCTCGACGGAGGAACGCTGGAAATCGAAGTCTCGCGGGACTTCGCGGTCACGATGACGGGACCGGCCGAATTTGTGTATGAAGGAGAGATCTCCGATGATTGAAGTGAACCCGCATTACGCGGAATTAAAAGACTCCTATCTGTTCTACAATATCTCGCAGAAGGTGGCGGCCTATTCCGCCGCGCATCCGGGCGTCCGCCTGCTGCGCATGGGGATCGGGGACGTGTCCCTTCCTCTTTGTCCGGCAGTCATCCGGGCCCTGCACGAAGCGGCGGACGATCAGGGGGATCCCGTGCGGTTTCACGGCTACATGCCGGAATGCGGCGCGCCGTTCCTCCGGGAGGCGATCGCGCGGCACTATGCGGACCGCGGCATCTCCCTCGGTACGGACGAGGTCTTTGTTTCGAGCGGCGCGAGCGACGAGCTCGGGGACATTCTCGATCTCTTCCGCCCCTCTTCCGCCGCGCTGGTGATCGAGCCCGCCTATCCGGCCTATGTGGACGCAAACGTCATGGCGGGGCGGCGGATCGTGCACCTCGCGTCCTCGGAGGACGACGGCTTCACCCCCGTGCCGGACGATTCCCTCGACGCCGACCTCATCTATCTCTGTTCCCCGAACAATCCGACCGGCGCGGTCTTCCCGCGGGAGAAGCTCGCGGCGTGGGTGGAGTGGGCGAACCGGCGCGGCGCGGTGATCCTCTTCGACGCGGCATACGAGGCGTTCATTGAAGATCCGGATCTCCCGCGCAGCATCTTCACGATCGAAGGAGCGCGGACCTGCGCGATCGAGATCTGCTCCCTCTCGAAGACGGCGGGGTTCACTGGGACGCGCCTCGGCTATACCGTGATCCCGAAGACGCTGGAACGCTGCGGACAGAACCTGAACTCCATGTGGGTGCGCAACAGGACGACGAAGACCAACGGCGTGTCCTATGTGCTGCAGAAGGCGGGCGCGGCGGTCTTCACGCCGGAGGGACAGCGGCAGATCATGGAGAACATCCGGGTATATAAGAGAAACGCAGCGATCCTGACGCAGGCGCTCGACTCGGTCGGGATCCGGTATACCGGCGGAAAAAACGCGCCGTACGTCTGGATGAAGTGCCCGGACGGGATGGGCAGCTGGGCGTTTTTCGATCTGCTGCTGAACGAGATCCAGGTGATCGGCACGCCGGGCGAGGGCTTCGGGAAATGCGGGGAAGGATACTTCCGCTTCTCGACCTTCGGCAGTCCCGGCGACACGGCGGAAGCGGCGGAACGGCTGGTGAAGCTTCTGCGCGCGGGAGCGCGGGGGATTTGAAAGGCGGAGCCTTTCGATTCCTTTGTCCTGCTGACGCAGTCAGCAGGCAGACGGCGCATCAACTTAAAGAAAGGCGGAGCCTTTCAGGACGAATGTCCTGCGCGGACGGCGTGGCAAGCCGAGATCGGCAAAGCCGATCTCAAGCACGACTGCGTCGGTGCGAGGGACACAGTCCCTCTTGTCAATCTCCCAGCTCATGGGAGAGGAACGGACTGCGGTCCTTTCCGGTTTCGTTTACGAAACCAGCTCCCCACGAGACCTCCTCACCTTTCCGGGGCTTTCGCGCGGACTGTGTTCGGCCAGTTG
>JAEEGL012381171.1_pt1 | contig 16229 bp, 16 predicted proteins | sample 9134231 | NCBI WGS metagenome assembly JAEEGL01 (sample SAMN16246548, study PRJNA631951) | gut metagenome | biome: gut microbiome; feature: rumen; material: fiber-attached | host: Bos | place: Iran: Karaj | collected 2018-10
CGGGGGGAGTACTCCGCGAAGAGTCCATCGCTCATTTGCGGAAACACGCGAACCGAAGTACTCCCCCCTGTCGCTCCGCGACATCCCCCCTCTCAGAGGGGGGCGGTCTGTTGCTCTTTCGGAATTCAGCGGGAAATCAGCCCCCCCCCAAGACTGACCGAATACCCACAAAAGGTTCTATTCGGGCCGCGTGGAGGCGAAGGCGGAGGCCCATGCCCAGGAGAGATTGTAGCCGCCGCACCGGCCGATAGGTTCGGCGGCCTCGCCGATGCAGTGGAGTCCCCGGATGCGGCGGCATTCCAGCGTGGACGGGTTCAGCTCCCGCGTGGAGACTCCGCCCCGCGTGGCCATGCAGGCCTCGAAGCCGCCAGTGCCGGAGACGGGCAGGGGCGTGGCCGCGCAGAGTTCGGCCAGTTGGCGGGTTTCGTCCTGGCGGAGTCGGGCGGCGACGGTGTCGTCGGGGATGCCCGCCAAGGCGCAGAGCGCGGCAGCCAGGGGACGCGGCAGTTCTCCGGCAAGGAGGTTGCGGACCAGCGTCGCGCCGTGGGGGCCGCGCCAGGCGCGAAAGACATCGGTCCAGGCTTCGGAATCGGGTCGGTCGGCCCGCCAGCACGCGAGGAGGATGGGACCGTTGGCACCGGCGGCGAGCGCGGTTGCGATGTCGCCGGAAATATCCAGCGCGGCAGGTCCGGAGAAGCCGGCCGCGGTGAACAGGAGCGAGCCGCGGAAGGCGATGCCGCGAGGCGGCGCGCCGGGCGTCCCCTTGCGAAGCCGCAGGATGGCATCCGGCAGGGTCAGGCCTGCGAGCGGGAAGGACCAGGCGGTGCTTGTGCGGATTGCGGCGAGAGCCGGCAGCGCGGATTCCACGCGCAGGCCGATGTCGGAGGCGAGCCGGTAGGCGGAACCGTCCGTGCCGAGGGCGGGACGGGCGCTTCCGCCGGCGGCGAGGACGATGCGGTTCGCGGCGAGGAAACAGCCGTCGGCCAGCTCGACGCCCCGGACGGCGCTTCGGTCCTCGGTTAGAACGATTCGCGCGACCTGGGCGTTGCAGACAATGCGCGAACCCGCTCTCCTGGCGGCTTCAAGCAGGGTTTCGCGGACATCCTCGGCGCGGTTCGAGGCGGGGTAGACATAGCCGCCGGGTTCAGTGACGAGGGAAAGTCCGGCGGACTCGAAGCAGTTCTTCTGCCTGTCCGGCGGAAAGGCGAAGAAGGCGGGGCGGACAAAGCGGGCGCAGGGGCCGAAGGCGGCGGCGATGGAGTCGGGGTCCCCCTCGTGCAGGAGATTGCAACGGCCACCGCCTGTCACGAGGATCTTGCGGCCAGGAGCGCCGGACCTTTCCAGCACGAGGGCGCCGGGGAGACGCGCGGCGGCGAAAAGCCCGGACGCGCCGGCACCGATGACGATTGGAGGGCGAGAGGCCATGTCGAGACGTTCCCGGTTCAGTTCCGCTGCCAGTCCGCGCGGGAGACCGGGGCGGATGGGCGGAAGGGGGCGGCGAGGACGGCCGAGGCGTATTGCAGAAGAGTCGTCCAGCAGACGGGGATGTGGTACCACCAGGCGCGGTCGGGGCGGCGGATGGCCCCGAGAAGCATCTGGATGAGGAGGGGAAGCACGGTCGCGGTGGCGGCGGAAAAGAGAAGCACGCCCCGGAGGGCGCCGGAGCGGCGCCAGGAGTAGGTGCGGAGACGGGAGTCCGAAGTCTGGAGTCCGGAGTCCGAAGTCTGAGAACTGGAGTCTGATTGCTTTCGGAAGTGGAGGAAGTCGCGGATGCGGCGGCGCTGCTTGCGGGAGAAGTCGCGGAGGCGCGCGGCGTAGAGGTGGACGATGCCGGTGTCGACCTTGGCGAAACGCGAGTGCCCTGCGGCGACGAGTTGCTGGACGACGTCGATGTCGAAGTAGTACGGGGCGGTGACGGCGTCGGCGAGCGCGGCTCGGCGCAGGAGGGTCCCGTTGGCGCCGAGGGTCGGCAGGGCCATGCCCGGGCGCAGGTCGAGCGCAAGCCAGCCGTCGCGCTGTTCGGCGGGGACGCGCAGCCCGGTCCAGCGGCCGGTGACGGCGCAGAGGCGGTCGTAGTTGCCGACGAAGAGGCAGAGGGGGTCGTTCATGCCCAGAAGGGCGAAGTAGCGGGTCAGGGCGGGATCGGAGGGGCGGCTCTCGTAGCGGAGGGGCTCGGCGGCGAAGACGGCGGGGTCGGCGAACGGGGCGACCATGCGGCGGAGCCAGCCGGGGTCGGGAAGGACGTTGTCGCTGTCGAGCAGCAGGATGAGGTCGCCGGTGGCGCGGGCGAGCGCGGCGGACTTGCCGGCCTCGCCGGTGCGGAGGGGGTTGGGGACGACTTCGGCGCCGAAGCTGCGGGCGATGGCGGGGGTGTCGTCTGCGGAGCCGGCGTCGGCGACGACGAGCTGGACGAGATGGGCGGGGTAGTCCTGCGCCCGGACGGAGGCGAGGCATTCGGGGAGCGTCCGCGCCGAGTTGAGCGTGGGGGTTAGAACCGAGACGGAGGGCAGAGGGGCGGGCTCGGGCATGTCAGTCGGCGAGGTGGTCCCGCAGGTACGGCAGGTAGTAGCGCGTGTAGGAGATGGCGGAGACGACGGTCACAAGGAGGATAAGGCCTTCGAGCGCGTACACGGGAGCGGAGGGGATTCGAATGGAGGTCATCTCGTTCAGCGCGAGGAAGCGGATTCCAAGGACGGTATGGATGAGGACGATGACGGGGAACGCGAGGGCGGTGCGGAGCTTCCCGGCCCAGCCCGCCGCCATCTTGGCGGAGGTGCCGGCCGTGGCGGAGCGGAGGAAAGTGACCCAGAGGTCGCGACCGATTGAGACGATGTCGAGGGCGAGGAGGACGGCCGCGTGCTCGGCGTCCTCTGAGTAGAGGGCGATGAAGGTCGCGGTGGGCAGGGTCAGGACGTAGAAGACCTTGTCCATGAGGGGGTCGGCGAGGGCGCCGAAGCGGCTGGTGACGCCCCACTTGCGCGAGAGCTTGCCGTCGAAGAGGTCGGTAATCGCCGAAAGGGATAGGAGCACGAGCATGGCGGCAATCCACCCCCACGAGGGGAGGGCAAGATTGGCGAGCGAGCAAGCTGCGGCCAGCAGAGCCAGCGGGGCGCGGGAGAGCGTGAGGGTTGTGACGAAGGCGAAGCGTGTCATGGACAGAACGCGTTAGCGCGAATGGTGCATCTGGACGAGGTTCATGAACTCGGCGCGAGTCGAGGCGTCGGAGTGGAAGCTTCCGAGGACGGAGGAGGTCGTGAGGACGGAGTTCTGCTTCTCGACGCCGCGCATCATCATGCAGAGGTGGCGGCATTCCATGACGACGCCGACGCCCTCGGCATCGACGGTGTCGCGGATGGCGCGGGCGATCTCGGCGGTGAGGCGCTCCTGGATCTGGAGGCGGGCGGCGAAGCAGTCGACGATACGGGCGATCTTGCTGATGCCGAGGACCTGGCCGCGCGCGATGTAGCCGACGTGGCAGCGTCCGTAGAAGGGCAGGAGGTGGTGTTCGCAGAGGGAGTAGACCTCGATGTCGCGCAGGACGACCATGTTGTTGGAGCCGCTTTCGAAGACGGCTCCACCGACGACTTCGGCGGGGGTCTGCCGGTTGCCCCGGGTGAGGAAGCGCAGGGCACGCGCGACGCGGAGCGGGGTACCCCGGAGTCCTTCGCGGGACGGATCCTCGCCGAGTTCGAGGAGCAGTTCGCGGACGAGCGCGGCGAGGCGCTCTTCGCCGGGGGATGGGGAAGGTGTCTTTTCGGTTGGCATAATCCCGCAAGTTTACTCCAGAGCGCGGCAGACCGCAAGGGATTCGCGCGCGAGAAAGGTGCGCTTAAGGCTTGCACGGGGGCAGCGGATGGGGGTATCATACCCGGCACATCTACGGGGCGCCCCATCCATGGTCCGCGTCCCACCGGCAACCGGAGATCAGAGGAATCCCATGAAACCTTGGACTGCAACCAAGATCCGCGCCCTGAAGGGGACGGCCAAAATCCCATGCCTGACAGCCTACGACGCCCTGACCGCGCGCCTGGCCGATCTAGCCGAAATCCCGTTGCTCCTCGTGGGCGATTCGCTCGCCCCGACGGCCCTGGGATACGAGTCCACGCTTCCCGCCACGATGGATGTGATGGTGCACCACACGGCGGCGGTCTGCCGCGGCGCCGCGAAGGCGATGGTGGTCGCGGACATGCCGTTCCTCTCGTACCGCACCGTGGACGAGGCGCTGGTGAACGCAGGGCGCTTCCTGCGCGAAGCCGGCGCCGACGCGGTGAAGCTCGAGGGCGGCGAAACGCGCGCCGAGGTCATCCGGGCGCTGGTGGACAACGGGATACCCGTCATGGCGCACATCGGCGTGCTGCCGCAGTCCGTGCGCGCGTCTGGCTACCGCGCCAAGGGAGGCACGGAGGCGGAGGCCGAGCAGCTTCGGCGCGACGCGGACGCCGTGTCCGAGGCCGGGGCCTTCTCGGTGGTGCTCGAGTGCGTCCGCACGCCTCTGCCGGGGGAGATCACGAAACGGGTGCCGATTCCCACGATCGGCATCGGGGCGGGATCGGAGTGCGACGGCCAGATTCTGGTCTTCGCGGACATGCTCGGGCTGATGCCCGGAGTGCCGAACGCGAAGTTCGTTCGGCGGTTCGCCGAGCTCGGGGAGCTGGCGGTGCAGGGCATCCGCGCCTACGCGGACGCCGTGCGCGGCGGCGAGTACCCCGGGCCGGAGCACGAGTACAAGTAGGAGCCGGGCAACGACGCATCCGGAGACTTCGCCATGAAACCGGGAACCAAGGAAGCCGTAGCGCGTTTCATCGAGGAGGACGTCATGCTCCACGACGGGACGGTCCTTGGGCTTGGCGTCGACAAGTTCATGCTCGTGCTGGTGGCGACGCTGCTGGTGGCCTTCGGGCTGGCGTTCCGGTTCCGGAAGGAGGCGATGCGCACGAAGGCGCTGTCGGCGGCGGAGGCGTACGTGGCGTTCATCCGCGACTCGATGGTGTACCCGAACTTCGGGCCGGAGGAGGGGTTCCGGTTCGTGCCGTTCTTCTGCTCGCTCTTCCTCTTCATCGTCGCGACGAACCTGCTCGGGCTGGTGCCGGGGTTCTCGGCGGCGACGGGGACCATCAGCGTGACGGCGGCGCTGGCGCTGGTGTTCGCGTTCGGGTCGCTCATCGCGGGGCTCGTGCTCAAGGGGCTTGGCCACACGGTGAAATCGTTCATTCCGCCGGGGCTGCCGCCGTACATCCGGCCGTTCATTTTCCTGATGGAGGTCATCGGGCATTTCGCGCGGACGTTCTCGCTGGCGGTTCGACTCTTCGCGAACATGCTCGCGGGCCACATCGTCATCTTCTGGATCCTGGGTCTTGTTGTCATGCTGGGCTGGGCCGCGTTCCCGGCCGTGCTGCTCGCCTCGGGCCTCTACGCGTTCGAGGTCTTCGTCTGCTTCCTCCAGGCCTACATCTTCACACTCCTGACCTCCATCTTCATGGGTCAGATCATCCACCCCCAACACTGAAACCAAGGAAATCGCCATGCTTCCCATCCTCGCCTCCATCGCAAACGCCGACCTTGCCCTCATCCTCACCGCCGGCGGACTCACCATCGCCGCCGTGTGCGCGTTCGCCTTCAGCGCGATGGCCCGCCAGCCGGAGGCCTCCTCCAAGATGCAGACTGGCATGATCATCGGCGCGGCCATGGTCGAAGGCGCCACCCTCTTCGCGCTCGTCATCTGCATCATCCGAGGCTAGTTTCGAGGATCGATGGCCGAAGACACCGCCACCGCCGCGACCGTTGCGTACGAGGGACAGCCCGAAGCGGAGGCCCCGAACGCATCGTCGCAGCTGCTTGATGTCAAGCCCGAGATGATCGGGCTTGCGTGGCTGGCGTTCGGAATCGTCGCCGCCGTGCTCGCCAAGGCGCTGTGGAAGCCCGTTCTGCAGGGGCTGGAGAAGCGCGAGGCGGGCATCAAGGACGCGCTGGACGCGGCCGAGAGGTCGCGCGCGGAGGTAGCCGAGACGGGCAAGCGCATCCGCACGATGCGCGAGAACGCGGACCGCGACGCGCGGGATCGCGTGGAGGCGGCCTCGCACCGGGCGGAGGAAATCCTCCAGACGGCGCGGCAGGAGGCCGAGAAGACGGCGGAGCAGCGCATCAAGGAGGCGGAGCGGCAAATCGCCATCGAGCGCGAAACCGTTGTCGCCGAAGTGCAGAAGGAATCGCTGAAGACGCTGGGCGAAACGCTGGAGCGCGTGCTCTCGCAGCAGCTCACCGACGAGCAGAAGCACGCCTACCAGGAGGCGATGCTCCGGGAGGTCCATCTGTGAACGTGCAGTCGGTGGCGCGGGCCTTCGCAAAGGCCCTGGTGGAGGCCGCGATGGACGCCGGGGAGATCGACGCCGTCTCGGAGGACGTCCGCAACCTCCAGGACGAATACGGCGCGACGCCGGCGCTCCGCGCGTACTGCTCGGGGCGGCATGCGTCGGACCCCGCCACGCGGGAGGGGGCCGTGCTGCGGCTGTGGGAGGGGCGCGTGCGCCCGCTCACGTTGCTGGCGCTTCGGAAAATGGCGCGCTGGGACGCACTGCCCGTGCTGCCGCACTTTCTCAAGGCGTTCGACGCGTGCCGGAACCGGGCGGCAGGCGTCCACGTGGCGCGGGCCGCGTTCGCGGTGGCGCCGAACGAGTCGGAGCTGGAGAAGCTCCGCGCGCTGATCGGAAGGCATTTTTCAGGGGACAAGGTGGAGATTCGCAGCGAAGTGCGACCGGAGCTGCTGGCCGGTTTCCGCGTCGATGTCGACGACGTTTCCATCGACGCCTCCCTTTCGGGACGGCTCCACCGCACTTTCGGCCTTTAGGCAAACCATTCACAACGCACATCAGGACACGATAGACAATGGAACGCATTCTCCAGAACGACCAGCTGACCGTCACCATCGGGGACCACGGGGCGGAGCCCCTGTCCGTCCGCCGCGGCGACTGCGAATACCTGTGGCAGGCCGCCCACCCGGACTACTGGCAGAGCCACGCGCCGATTCTCTTTCCCATCTGCGGGCGACTTTTCCAGGGCCGGTACAGCTATCGGGGCGCGGACTACGAAATGACGCTCCACGGCTTTGCCCGGCACTTCCCGTTCGCCTACGAGGGCGGCACCGCGCTGGAGCAGCGGTTCTCGCTCGCCGCCACCGACGAGCTGCGGAAGCAGTATCCGTTCGACTTCCGGCTGGAGATGGCGTACCGGCTCGACGGCGACACGCTCCACGTGGACGCGACGGTGCGCAACCTCGGAGCCGAGCCCATGCCGTTCTCGTACGGGGCGCATCCCGGCTTCAACGTGCCGCTGGCGGGGCAGGGGAGCTTCTCCGACTACGAGATAGTCTTCGGCGAGGCGTGCAGCCCCGACAAGCTCCTGTTCTCGGACGCCTGCCTGGACACGGGCCGCCGCGCGCCGTTCCCGCTGAAGGGCGGACGGTCGTTCGCGCTCGACCACCATTTCTTCGACAACGACGGCGTGTTCCTCACGCACATGGCGGACAGCGTGACGCTGCGCTCCGACACGACGCCGCGCTTCGTGCGCCTCCGCTATCCCGACATGAACTACCTCGGCTTCTGGCACAACCCGCGCACCGAGGCGGCGTTCGTGTGCATCGAGCCGTGGTGCGGCGTGCCCGCCTTCGACGGCGAAGTCGACGACCTCGAGAAGACCAAGACCGACATGTTCCACCTCCAGCCCGGCGCGTCGAGGGAGATTCGGTATTCGGTGGAGTTCGGATAGACTTGAGTCCGAAGTCCGAAGTCCGAAGTCCGACGACCATAGTTCGAGAGTCTGAAGCCTCTTTTGTACATCAACCCAAAACCAGTTCACATCATGAACACACAATCCATGCCAGCATCCAACTCCACCCCAATCGGCAGCGCCGTCATCGGCTTCGGCGGAATGGGGTCGTGGCACGTCCGCAAGCAGTGCGAGATGAAGGAGTATTTCGCGTTCCAGGGCACGTATGACATCCGCGAGGAGCGGCGCGAGGCCGCGGAGAAGGCCGGCTACCGCGCGTATCCTTCGCTCGGCGCCCTCCTGTCGGATCCGGCGATCGAGTTCGTCGTGGTGGCCACGCCGAACGACACGCACCTCGAGCTCGTGCTGGCGGCGCTCGCCGCAGGCAAGCATGTCATGTGCGAGAAGCCCGTGGCGATGAACCCAGAGGAGTACGAATGCATGGTGGAGTGCGCCGAGCGCAACCACCGCGTCTTCACGGTGCACCAGAACCGTCGCGGCGACGGCGACTACCTGACGATGAAGAAGATCTTCGACGAGAACAAGCTCGGCCCGGTCTTCCAGATCGAGTCGCGCGTTCAGGGGTCGCGCGGGGTGCCCGGCGACTGGCGCAACCAGAAGGTGCATGGCGGCGGCATGGTCCTCGACTGGGGCATCCACCTGCTCGACCAGATTCTGATGATGACGCTGCCGCGGAAGCTCACGAGCGTCTACGCGCAGCTGACGAACGTCACGGGGACGGACTGCGACGACGGCTTCCGGACGATGCTCACGTTCGACGACGGGCTCACGGCGTATGTCGAGGTCACGACGAGCAACTTCATCACGCTCCCCCGCTGGTACATGCTCGGGGAGAACGGCTCCGCCGTCATCCACGGCTGGGACAAGAAGGGGGAGATCGTGGAGGTGTCGGACTGGGAGAACCGCGACGCCGTGCCGGTGGTGGCGGGCGTCGGGCTCACGAAGACGATGGCGCCGCGCACGGACGACACGATCCAGCACTATCCGCTTCCCGATGTCAAGGGCAACTGGGATCTGAACTACCTGGGCGTCTACGACTGCGTCCGCAACGGCGGGAAGCTTGTCGTATCCTATGACCAGGAACGCCGCCTGCTTGCGCTTATCCAGGCCATCTTCACGTCCGGCCACACCGGCGAGGCGGTTCGCTTCGACGATGTCTGGGCGGCTTCTTGCTGAGGTTGCGCCATTTCCGAAAAAACGTTAAAAAAGGGCTTGCCTTGGCGCCGCGCAGGTGGTAAAGTACCGACAAACAGCTCCATAGCTTTCATAAGGACACCATCATGAAAAGGGTTGCACTTCTCTCCGTTCTCGCCTCATTCGCTCTTCTCGCTGGCGGTTGCGTCTGCGACAATGCCTCGGATCTCAGCAACAGCCGTCTGCGCGTTCGCGCCTTCATTGATGGCAGTGATGTCGTCAAGATCCGCGGCGACCAGATCTGGATCGCCCACAAGAGCTTCGAGTTCCCCGGCCGCTGGCAGGGCTGCAACGAGCCGATCATCGTGAACGGCACCGAGAAGTGGTATCCTGTCTGGGATGGCAACGTCTCCGACCGCTTCACGGTCGAGGACAAGGATCGCGCCATTCCCAAGAAGGCCTTCACGAAGGAGACGATGAACGTCGCCGCCAAGACCGGCCTGGGCAACTTCTACGTCTCGGAGTATCCCTCTGCCGACAACGACTACACGCTGTCCGTCACGCTTGATGACCTCGGTGCCGAGGGGGCCAGCTGGTACGAGTTCGGCGTTTCCTGGGACGATGACGCCGAGTAGCGCCATATCAGGCTAGACTTCAAGAGGGCGGAGCCGCCAATGGCGGTTTCGCCCTTTTCGTTTCCGATGGTGACGCCATGCCCGGATTGCTTGACACATCCTCCGACCATTTCGGTGACGCAAGCCTGCGGGAGCGGGCCGAGGCGTTCGGTCTGGACGCTGTGGAGACGCTTGCCGATGTTGCGTATCCGGTGGGGTTTCTGGCGGGGATATCCGAAGCCTGGGCGCGGAAGAACGGCGCGCTGCCGGTGTCACTGGCCGGGGAGCCTGTGCTGCTGACGGTTCGGCCAGATTGCCTGGAGACACTGCAGCAGGCGCAGCTCATGACGGGCGGGGCGCTGCGCCCGGCGCTCGTGGAGCCGGCACTGCTGGAGACGGCGATTGTCGCGGGATTCCAAGGGGACGGAGAGACTTCGGTGGTTGCGGCGTCCGGCGGTTCCGCGCGGAATGCGGTGGAGGCGCCCCATGCCGTTGACGGTGCAACGGTGGATTTGCTGTCCGGCGGGGATGCCGCGCCGGCCGTGGGCGCGCTCAACGCGGTGCTTCTCGATGCGATTCGGAGAGGTGCGTCGGACATCCATTTCGAGCCGTGGAGCGGCGGACTGCGGGTGCGGTTCCGAATTGACGGCGGCCTGTACGAGCAGCCAGCCCCGGCGCGGGAACTGGCCGATGCGGTGGTCTCGCGCTTGAAGGTGATGGCTCGGATGGACATCGCAGACCGGCGTCTGCCGCAGGACGGCATGGCGCAGGTGCGGATGGGCGGCCGCGTGGTGGATTTGCGCGTCTCGACGGTGCCGGTGTCGGACGGCGAGCGCGTGGTGCTCCGCATCCTCGACCGCGACAACGCATGGCTGCCCCTGGCCGACCTCGGCATGGGACGCGCGATTCTGGAGCCGTTTTCGGCGCTGCTGGCCCGTCCGCACGGGCTGGTGGTGGTTTCGGGGCCGACGGGCTCCGGCAAGACGACGACGCTTTATTCCGCGCTGTCCACGCTGGACTCGGCGCGGCGGAACATCCTGACGGTCGAGGATCCGGTAGAATACCGCCTTCCCGCAATCGGTCAGATCCAGGTGAAACCGAAGATCGGTCTGACGTTCGCGGCGGGGCTCCGGCACATTCTACGCCAAGACCCCGATGTGATTCTCGTCGGGGAGACTCGCGACTCGGAGACGGCCGAAATCGCCGTTCGCGCCGCGCTGACCGGTCATCTGGTCTTCACCACGCTCCATACGAATGACGCCTCTTCGGCCGTTGCTCGGCTGGCGGACATGGGCGTGGAGCCGTACCTGCTGGCCTCGTGCCTGCGCGGGGTGCTTGCGCAGCGGCTGGTGCGCCGGCTGTGCCCGAACTGCCGGAAGCCGGCGGCGGTCGCGGATGTCCGGAAACGGTTTGCGGACGGAGCGTCGGCGGAGCTTGTCGCCGCGCTGCCGCCGGACGTCCGGCTCTTTGAGGCGGGCGGATGCGCGGAATGCCTGGAAGGCTACCGCGGGCGCATCGGGCTCTTCGAGTACATGGGCGTTGGCGAGCAGGTCTCCGAGAGCATTCGGCGCGGAGAACTGGATGCCGCGGCACTTCGCGCGGCGGCCGAGACGGAGGGGCGATTCGAATCGCTGGCGAAGGATGCCGTCCAGAAGCTCGCGGCCGGCGTGACGGACATGCGCGAGGCGCTCGGGGCGGTGCAGTAGGGCCTGCGCATGCGGCAGACAGGCGCGATGCGCCGCCGCTCGCCCGCGCAGCAAGGACGGAAGACGGGGACGGCGCCAGCAGAACGCCTGGCGAGAGCCTGCGCGTGCGGCGGACGCGCAGCGTGAAAGCTGGCTAGAGGCCGGTGGAGCCGAAGCCGGCGGCACCGCGGGCGGTATCGTCGAGGGCGGAGACTTCGACGGGTTCGACGCGGAGGACCGGGCAGACGACGAGCTGGGCGATGCGCATGCCGGGTTCGACGCGGAAGACTTCGGTGCCGTGGTTGATGAGAATGACGCGGATTTCGCCGCGGTAGCCCTCGTCGACCGTTCCCGGCGTGTTGAGGACCGTGACGGCGTACTTTGCGGCGAGGCCGCTGCGGGGACGCACTTGTCCCTCGGTGCCGGGGGGCAGGGCGATGGCGATGCCGGTGCGGACCATGGCGGCGGTGCCCGGCGCGATTTCGACGAGTTCGCAGGAGGAGAGGTCCATGCCGGCATCACCGGGACGGGCGTATGCGGGGAGAACGGCGCGGGGGTCGAGGCGGAGGACAGGGAGGTTCATGGCTGGTGGAGCGCGAGTTCAAGCGCCATTTTCGGCGCCTTTGAGATGGGGTAGGAGGGGAAGTCTTCGGGGAGGACCCAGGCGGAATCCGGAAGGGCAGGGAAATCCGCCGGGACGGAGAGCCGGAAAACGGAAAGGATGAGCCGGAAGTGGCTGTAGGCGTGGCGGACGACGCCGAGTGACCTCCCTGTCTTGAGGTCGGCGAGCCCGGGAAGCTCTTTCGTGGGCAGTTCCCACATTTCGCCGAGGAAGCGTTCGCCGGTGCGGCGGACGAGTAGAACGGCGCCATCGGGGCGCCGCAGGACGACGGCGGTGGATTTGCGCGTGGGAACCGTTTTGGCGGGGGCTTTGACAGGCCAGCGTTCAGGGGTGCCGGATGCGGCCGCGACGCAGCTGGATTTCCAGGGGCAATGTCCGCAGTCTGGGGCGACGGGAGTGCAGACGGTTTCGCCGAGTTCCATCATCGCCTGGTTGAAATCACCCGGAGAGGTGGCGGCGGCAATGCGCGGGGCAAGCCATTTGAGGGCGCTCGGGCGGGCGGCAGGGGCGGAGGCTGGGACGGTGGATCGCGTGCGCCGCGCAACGACGCGCAGAACGTTGCCGTCGACGGTGGCGACGCATTCGCCGTGGCAGATGGACGCGATGGCGGCGGCGGTGTAGTCGCCGATGCCCGGAAGCTTGCGGAGGTCGGCAGCGGTGTCGGGGAGGCGGCCGCCGAAGTCGCGTTGGACGAGCTGGGCGGCTCGGTGGAGATTGCGGGCGCGGGAGTAGTATCCAAGACCCTGCCACACGCGCAGGACATCCTGGATATCGGCGGCGGCAAGGGCGGGAATGTCGGGAAAGGCGTCGAGAAAGCGGCGGAAATACCCGATGGCGGTGTCGATGCGGGTCTGCTGCAGCATGATTTCGCTGACCCAGACGACGTAGGGGTCGGGGTGCGGACTCCGCCACGGAAGGTCGCGGCGGTGCGAGGCGAACCAGGCGAGGAGCGAGGCCGTTTCGGCGTCTTCTGTCTTGGGGGACGCACGGAATACTCCCTCCGGCGGCTCGGCTGATGCACGGAATACTCCCCCCGGCGCTTCGCGCCACCCCCCTCTCGGAGGGGGGCTTTCCCTTTTCCGTGCGGGGGAATCGCCGCGGGAAACCGAGCTGCGCTTAACGGGGCTGGGCTTCGTCCGGCTCATGCACGGGCCCTCAGCGCGGCACCGGTGTGGGAGGCGGGGCAGGCGGCGATGGCGGCGGGCGGACCGGCGGCGACGACGAGTCCTCCCTGGTCGCCGCCTTCGGGGCCGAGGTCGATGATCCAATCCGCGGCGCGAATGACATCGAGGTTGTGCTCGACGACGACGATGGTATGGCCGTTGTCGCGGAGGCGGAGAAGAATGTCGAGAAGGCGTTCGACATCGGCGAAGTGGAGGCCGGACGTCGGCTCGTCGAGGACATAGAGGGTGTGGCGCTCGGCGGGGCGCTGGAGCTCGGCTGCGAGCTTGACGCGCTGGGCCTCGCCGCCGGAGAGGGTGGCGGCGGGCTGCCCGAGCTGGATGTAACCGAGTCCGACGTCGCGGAGCGCCTCCAAGGAGCGGCGGATGCGGGGGAACGGCGCGAAAACGGGGAGGGCCTCGTCGACGGTCATGGAGAGGACGTCCGCGATGGTGCGCCCTGCGTAGCGGACTTCAAGAGTCTCGCGGTTGTAGCGGCGCCCGGCGCACTGGGGGCAGGGGATCGTGGCGTCGGGGAGGAAGCTCATTTCAAGACTCAGGACACCATCTCCCTTGCAGACCTCGCAGCGTCCGCCCTTGGCGTTGAAGCTGAAGCGCGCGGGGCCGTATCCGCGGGCGCGGGCGGCCGGGGTCTGCGCGAAGAGGGCGCGGATGTCATCGAAAAGGCCTGTGTACGTGGCGGGGTTGCTGCGCGGGGTGCGGCCGATGGGGCTTTGGTCCACGAGGACGAGTTTGTCGATGGCCGCGTGGTGCCCGAACTGAGCCTGGACTGTCGGGATGAGTTCGTCGTGGACGAGAGTGGACTTGCCGGAGCCGGAGACGCCGGTGATGGCAACGAGACGGCCAAGCGGGATTTCAACGTCGATGTGGCGAAGGTTGTGGGCGTGGGCGTCGCGGAGAAGGAGGGTGGGGAACTTGGCGGTGGACTTTTTGGGGGCTCTTGCGTTGCACGGAGTACTCCCCCCGGCGCTTCGCGCCACCCCCCTCTCGGAGGGGGGCGAAACAGGGGAGGAGTCCCCTTTTGAGAGGGGGAATGCCCCGGATGCTTCTTTGTGGATGCCCCCCTCCGAGAGGGGGGATGCCCCGCAGGGGCAGGGGGGAGTACTCCGTGCATCCCCCTTGCTTGCAGGAGCCAGATAGGGGGCCGTGACGGAGGCAGGGCAGCGGAGGAGATCTGGGACGGATCCCGAGAAGAGGACGGTGCCGCCTAGGCGGCCGGCGCCGGGACCCATGTCGATGACGTGGTCGGCGGCGCGGATGATGTCGGGGTCGTGCTCGACGACGACGACGGTGTTGCCGCGGTCGCGGAGGTCGCGGAGGGTGTCGCGGAGGCGGGCTGTGTCGCGCGGGTGGAGGCCGATGGACGGTTCGTCGAGGACGTAGAGGACGCCGGAGAGGGAGGAGCCGATCTGGGTGGCGAGGCGGATGCGCTGGGCTTCGCCGCCGGAGAGGGTGGCGCATTCGCGGTCGAGTGTCAGGTAGCCGACGCCGACGCGGTCGAGGAAGACAAGCCGGTCGAGGATTTCGCGCGCGACGCGGGCGACGGGGGGCAGGATGTCCGGGGCGGCGAGGTAGGACTGGAAGAATTCGTGCCCGGCGGAGATGGTGGCGGTGAGGAGATTGGTGATGGGCGCGGGGGCGCCGGCGGGGTTCGGGAGAAGGCAGGCGCGGGATTCCGGGCGGAGGCGAAGCCCGTGGCATTCGGGGCAGGGGGAGCCGTCGGGGGCGCGGCCGAGGCCGGTGCAGGCGGGGCATGCGCCGCGCGGGCTGTTGAAGGAGAAGGAGGCGGCGTCGAGGCGGTCGAAGAGAAGGCCGCAGTCGGGGCAGAGGTTGGCGGTGGCGAAGGTGCGCGAGGCGGGGACGTCGGACTGCGGGGCGTTCCAGAGGGCGGTCAGGAGGCCGTTGCCGTGGCGGAGGGCGAGCTCGACGGAATCGGCGAGGCGGGAGCGGGCGCCTTCCTTGATGACGAGACGGTCGACGACGACCTCGACGGTATGCGGCGCGGCGGGATCGAGGTCGGGCGGGGCGTCGAGGTCGAAGAGCTCGCCGTCTGCGCGGACGCGGACGAAGCCTGCGGCGCGCGCGGCGGCGATGGTTTCCGCGGGGCCGCACGGGGCGTTGCGGACGAGCGGGGCGAGGAGGGTGAGACGGGAGCGGTCGGGGAGGTTGAGGAGGTCTTCGACGATCTGCTCGGCGCTGGTGCTTCCGACGGTGCGCCCGCATTTCGGGCAATGCGGGACTCCGGCGATGGAGTAGAGCACGCGAAGAAAGTCCATGAGCTCAGTGGCGGTGGCCACAATCGAGCGGGGGTTGGACGAAGCCAGGGCGCGCTGCCCGATGGCGATGGCGGGGGACAGCCCCTCCACGGCGTCGACATCGGGGCGGTGGAGCTGGTCGAGGAACTGCCGCGCGGAGGCGGAGAGCGATTCGACGTAGCGGCGCTGGCCCTCGGCGTAGAGGGTGTCGAAGGCGAGCGACGATTTGCCGGATCCGCTCAGGCCCGTAATGACGGTCAGGCGGTCGCGGGGAATGTCAACGGAGACGTTGCGGAGGTTGTGCTCGCGGGCGCCTAGGATGCGGATCATGGAGGACTGGACGGCTCAGCGCTCGGCGGCCGGCGGGAGCGGCGGGGCGTCGGTGGACGACACGGCGTGCCGGTTCTCGGGAAGGGGGAGCCAGGCGAGGGTATCGCGGATGCGGGCGTCCCAGAAGCCCCACTCGTGGGCGCCGGGGCACTCGAAGTAGGTCAGGGGGAGGCCGAGGGAGCGGAGGTGGTCGCGGAAGGACGCGTTCTCGGCGTGGAGAAAATCCTCGGTACCGCAGGCCTGGTAGAGAATGGGGCAGGGGGTGTCGGCGGCATTGCGGGCGACGTCCTCGGCGACGAGGTAGAGATTGTGAGGGCGTTCGGCGGCGGCTTCAGGGGTGCCGAACAGCTCGCGGACGAGGGGCTCGCTGAAGCGGTGCGCGATGTCCTTGGAGCCGAGGGCGCCGGAGAAGGAGGCCGCGGCGGCGTAGAGGTCTGGGCGGTTCAGGGCCGCCTTGAAGGCGCCGTAGCCGCCCATGGAGAGGCCGGCGATGAAACGTCCGGCGCGCTCGGTGGAGACGGGGAAGAACGACTCCATGCGGGCGGGGAGCTCCTCGGTGATGTAGTCGAAGAACCGCTCGCCGCTCTGGGTGTTGGTGTAGAAGGAGCGGTGGCCGGCGGGCATCA
>JAEEGL013710094.1_pt1 | contig 16229 bp, 10 predicted proteins | sample 9134231 | NCBI WGS metagenome assembly JAEEGL01 (sample SAMN16246548, study PRJNA631951) | gut metagenome | biome: gut microbiome; feature: rumen; material: fiber-attached | host: Bos | place: Iran: Karaj | collected 2018-10
CCGGTCAAATTCTTTGTTGTACCAGCCAGAAGTGTTCATAGTGGAGCCGCCGCGGAATAATTCAAGGAACGCTAAAGGGTCAGCGAAGTCGCCAATCCAGGAAGTTACAAGAATATCTGCGTCAGCTGAATCAATTGTTGCATAATATTCTGAAGAAGGAACGCCTTTTATTTGAACATCAATTCCAAGCGGCAACAACGCATTTTGAATTGCTTCCTGCTCGGCTTTATCAAATTCATTATCAAAAACATAAAAAACAAGCGGAATAATTTGCTCAGCGGGAATTTTATATTTTTTGCGTGCGTCTTTCATTTTAAGCGAAGCTTCAATTGCATCAGTAAAATCAAAACCTTCAACTTGAGGATAACCAGAAAGCGGATAAACAAGCGTTGTTGCAGGAATCATATAATTTTTGCGAATTATTGTCCAAGGAAATGCTTCGAGAACAGCAGCTCTAAATTCCGGATAATCCCAAAGTGCCGAAGTTTTAAAACCCATTGGCTTTTTATTGCTTGTTTTAAAGTACAAAAATCCAGTTCCAAACTCAGCGTTCACTTGAAAGGCTTTTGTGTCCAAAATCTGATTTTGATTTACACGACCACAAACCCAATCAACTGCGCCGGTATTGTAATAATAAGTATTTTCATCTGGATTATCTGATTGAAGAAAACTAACGCGCTCAATTATAACGTTGTTTTTGTCCCAATAATAAGGATTTTTTTTGAGAACATATTTTCGCGGAGCACTAATTTCAAGCTCGTAAGCGCCGCTGTAAACTTCGGGATTTTCATGCGTAATCGAAAAAGCTGTGTGACAAAGAATTTTAGGAAGATAATTTGCCGGCGCATTTAAATATATAGAAAGAACATTTTCGTCTGTTGCATAAAGCCCAACATCTTCGATTGCGCCTTTTCCGTTTCTAAAGGCTTGCGCGCCGCGAACTATATCAAAAAGCGAAGAATAAGGCGATGCCGGATTTTCAAGCATTCTGAGCCAGCTTTTGCGAACCGACTCGGCAGTTATTTTTTCGCCGTTACTAAAGCGGGCGTCGGAACGCAAAGTAATTGCCCAGCGCTTTTTATCGCGCGAAATTTTGAATTCTGTTGCAAGCGCATATTGCGGCTCTAAAGTAATTGGACTGATTGTAAAAAGCCCTTCAAAAAGGCCGTTTAATATTTGAGAGTCGCTTGCATAATTTGTAAGCTGCGGATTTAATTCATGAACTCGAACCGGCTCGACAATTATAAAGTTTTTCTGGCGTTCCGGCGGAAGAATCTGTTTTCTTTGTTCTTCTAATTCCTGCTGATTTTCAAGCTCAAGCTGATTTTCTGGCGAAAGTTCAGGCTCAGGAGAATGTTCAAACGGCATTTCCTGAGAAATCGCCTGATTCAAAAGTAAAGTCGCAAAAATCGCCGCGGCGATGCATTTTCGGTTTTTAAGCATTATGTGAAATTCCTAATTTATGCATTTGTTCTGTTTCATCTTTAAAGGAAATATATTCCCCACGTTTCTTATTAGCATTTATTATGGAATTACGCAAGGCTGAAAGCTCTATCTGCATTCCTTTGATTTTTGGTTTAAACTCTATATCAACTTCTTTTTTAAAATGAGCATCTAAAGAATTTATAATCACAAAAATCGACTGGATTTCAGAAATCTGCTTGTTCACAAAACCTAAAATTGCTTCTTCGGTTGAAGACACAATTTTTTGATATTCAACGGCTTTTGCTCCAATTCCATTATAAATGCGCTCTTTTTGAGCCAATTCGGCAAGAAAATCATTTATATGAATTTTCTGCATTCGTTCGGCGCCAGTTTTTGAATCCTTAACCATAATCTGACAAACGCGTTCTCTTTGGGAAATATGAAAAGCCTTTTTGATTGCTGAAATTATTGCGTTAAAAAAGCCCTTTTTTTTCTGAAACAAAAGTCCAAAATTATCCAAAAGTTTTGTATGTAATTGCAGTAAAGTTGGAGCAATTGCACCAAGCGCAAGCACCGCCTGCATAATCATTTCTTTTGTATCTGGGCCGGCTTTTTTCTTTTCTTCAAATTTTGATGAATTTTTGATTGCAAGTTTTTCTAAAACTGCGGCCTGCCTTTTTTCTTTATCTGGACCGTGATCTTCTTCTATAATTTCTGTTACTAAGTCATTATAAAAAGTTTTTTTGCCGGTTACTTTTGTATAAAGTCTTTTGATTTCAGCAAGCTCAGCATCAGCGGATTCTGCGGCTTTTTCGCGATTAAAATCCGGGTGATCAAATAAATCTTTTCTAAGCCCGCCTTTATAAAGTTCGCGCTGGAAAATTCCAAGCTCATTCAAAATTTTTGAGATTATTTTTGTTGATTGCGAGCATTTTGTAATGCTGTCGTTTATCATACTTTGAACAACGCTTGGCGCACCATTTTTTGCATTATTTATTGTGATTGCAAGCGCGCGCGTATTCATTTTTGAATTATTCATTGAAAGGTCGTCCCATTCAAACACTTTATTAAAATCCAGCAATTTTTTTACATTCTGAATGGAAAAGTTTTCTGTTGTAAAACGAAAATATGTGCAAATAAAATCAAGCATTGTTTCGTAATCCGAAAAGCGTGAGCCAAAAATATTTGATATTTCATTCTCAGAAAATTGCCCGGTTTCCGGCACTGTGATTTCAGAAATCTTTTTATCCAGTCTGTAAGGATCTGGCGTAATCAAAGATTTTTTGACAAAACAGTCATACAAATTTTTTACGCACGAATGCATTAGCCGATACTGCATAAGCAGCTCTTGAAGGCATTCTGTGTTGTACCATTCCTGTTTTTTACTTAGAGCCTGCTGTAACTCTATTCCAAAAGCTTCCTTTTCCATAAATTGATTATCGGCAGAATTCTTTTTTTTCATCACTTTTCTATTTACTTGCGTAAAATTCGCAATTTTTTTATGATGATATATTATGACTGATAATCTTGAATCTAAAAAATCAAAATCTTCAAAATCTATTGTACGCTCCGGGCTTTTGCTAACTCTTATGACTTTTGCTTCGCGCATTATGGGCTTAATCCGCGAAATGACAAAGGCCTCGTTTCTTGGAACTGGTCTTTACGCCGACAGTTTTACGGTTGCGTTTATGATTCCAAACCTGTTCCGCAGACTTTTTGCTGAAAATGCAATTTCTGCTGCATTTATTCCAACTTTTAAAGATTATCTTTCTAAAGGCGATTCTCTTGAAAACAAAAAATCAACTCAGGAATTTTTGATTTCAACTTTTACGCTTGTTAGTTTTTTAACAACCTGCGTTGTAATTCTTGGAATTATAATCACTCCATTTTTAATGCCGATTTTCTGCGATATGCCGGCAAAAAATGCCGCTGATTATGCTGCCCGCCTTGAATATTATCTTTTGGAATCAAAGGAAACTACAATTCTCACACGAATTATGTTTCCGTATCTTTTTTTGATTTCGGTTGCGGCTTTTTTTCAGGGAATTTTAAACAGTTGCAATGTTTTTGCGCCTTCTGGATTTACTCCGGTAATGTTCAACGGAATTGTAATTCTTGCAACTTACATTTTGGCTCCGCACACTTCAAATCCGGCGCGCGCAATGTCGATTGGTGTAATTTTGGGCGGTTCTGTTCAAGCGGTTTTTCAATGGCCGTTTGTGCGCAAAACCGGCTGGAAAGTTGGCTTTACATCTCTTAACAAAACTTTTAAGAATCCGGGAACACGCAAAGTTATTTCTTTGATTGCGCCAACTATTATTGGAATTGCGGCATATCAGCTTAATGATACTGTTTCTACTTCTATGGCAAAACACGTTGGCGTTGGAATTGCTTCGAGCCTTTCTTACAGTCTTAGACTTCAGGAATTGATTTTGGGAATTTTTGCTGTTTCAATTGGAACAGTTATTCTGCCAGACCTTTCGGTTTTTGCAAACAAAAAAGATTGGACGCAGTTTAATTCTATGCTGCTGCAAGCAATCAAAATTATGACGCTAATTTCTATTCCAATTACCGCTTATTCTTTGATTACCGGCCGCGAACTTATTTCGCTGCTTTATAAAAATAAACTTTTTGATGATGATTCTGTAAACTTAACACTTGGCGTTTTCCGCTTTCACATTGCCGGCTTGCTTTTTATTGCGCTAAACCGCATAATTGCTCCAGCTTTTTACGCTCAAAAAAAGCCAAAACTCCCGACAATTGCCGGAATCATCAATTTTGGCTCAAATATTCTGCTTGTTTTTGCGCTTTCAAAACCAATGGGCGGTCGCGGAATTGCGCTTGCACTTAGTCTTGCAAGCCTTTTTAATACAATTTCGCTTTTTGCTTTTATGAAAAAAATGGAAGCTATTGAAGTTGGACATCTTGTTTTTGGAACAATGCTTTACGCTATAAAAATGTGCATTTTTTCTGTTATTGCTGCAATTCCAACTTTCTTTGCACACAAAGCGCTCGTTTCAACTTTTGCAGAAAACGGAAGATTAATTGCATTTGGTGCTCCGGTTGTAATTTCTGCAATAATTTTTGCATCAGTTGGTGTGCTTGAACTTATAATCACAAAAGATGAAATTGTAAGAGTAATTTTAAAAAAGGTCAAAAAATAAGTCATTTCGGAAAAGTGAAATGGCATAGAGGTTTTTATGAAACAATATACAAAAGAGCAATTAAAAGAGATTTATCGCACACGCCGCAACACACTTGCTGCAAAACTCCGCGAATATGACACAGGAGCCTGCGTTTTTATTGACAGCGAAGAACATCGCGACCCGGCTGTAGCTTATTTTACAAATCACGCAAATGATGCCGTTCTCATTATTTTTAGCGACGGTTACAGCGTTCTTATTGCGTGGGACGAAAATCTTGCAAAGCAAAATGCTTTTTACGACAAACTTGTGCCTTATATGCGCTACAAAAATGATGCAAAAGACGCAACAAAGGCTATTTTAAACGCTTGCGCAACTCACGCAGAAAACAGCAAAGTTGAACTTCCGCCATATCTTACTTACCCTGATTATCTTAAATTTATTGATTCTTTAAATAATTATGATTGCCGCTGCAAAGAAGACGGACTTCACAAATTTGTTGTTGAAAGCAGAATGATTAAAGACGAATACGAAATTGAATGTACCCGCGAAGCAGCGCGCGTTGGCGACCTTATCATTGATGAAATTGAATCACAAATCAAAAATGGAAAAATCCAAACCGAAACTGATGTTGCGCTTTTAATCGAAAAAATGCTCCGTGAAAACGGCTGCCAACGAACAGGTTTTGACACTTTGGCCGCAGGCCCTTCGCGAAGTTTTGCAATTCACGCATTTCCGGGCTACACAGCAGCACAATGGCCGGCACAAGGCCTTTCTATTTTGGACTTTGGCGTTGTTTACAACGGCTACACAAGCGATACAACTTTAACTGTTGCAAAAGGCCCGCTAACTCCAGCTCAAGAAAAACAGCTTGAACTTGTTCAAAAAGCATATGATGCAGCACTTAATCTTTACAAGCCTGGCCGCCCGATTATGGACGCCGCCAAAAAATGCGATTCAGTTTTTGCAGCTGCAAAACGAAAAATGCCGCACGGGCTTGGACACGCAATCGGACTTGAAATTCACGAGCAGCCACGCGTAAATCCTAGAGTTGCGCCAGAAAAGGTTTTTAAACCTGGAATGATTTTAACTTGTGAGCCGGGACTTTATGATGTTGAAATTGGCGGAACTCGCCTTGAAAACGACGTGCTCATCACAGAAGACGGAAACGAAGTTATTACGCATTCAAGAATCATCAGAATATAAAGAAAACGCCGGACAGTTTCTAAAACGTCCGGCGTTTTTATAATCAAACTATGTTGTAAATGCCATTTTTTATCTAAAAAATCGAGCACTTTTGGTCTATTAAGGCAATTTGTTCAAGAATTGCATCGGCACTTACGCAAAGAGCATTTGTTAAATCTTTATCTTCCAAATCCTGCGAAAGTTTTTTCATCACAATTATTACGCGGCGAATAAGATCGTTGCTAAGTTCTTCATCACAAACATCATCTAACTGGCGATTATATTCTTCGCCAAGCACGCCAGATTTTATAAGAGATTCGGCTGTTTTCAAAAGGCCAGGTTTTCCAGAAAGTTTTGAAATTATGTACTCAATAACCATTCGCATTCTGCACGAATTGTAAGAAGACTTTTCTTTTTCCGGCAAAAAAGCCGAAAGCGTGCGAAGTTTCTTAAAAAGCTCAAGTTCAGCTGCGTTAGATTTTGCAAAATCATCATCGTTTAAAATTCGTTCAATTTTATTAAGCATATCGTCTGTTGAAATTCCTTTTGTATTTTTTGCAAATTCATTTGCGATAGATTTATTAAGTGCCGCTCTATTTTCAAGGGCGTTTTTATCTTGATTTTTATTTTGAACTGAAGTTTTGGCAGGCTCTGGCAAAGGCTCTTGTTTTTGAGAAAAATCGCTGTCGTAAAGGCCTAAATCATCATCTTCGGGAACTGTTTGGGCTTCCTCATTTGCAAGGTTAGAAGATGCATCGATTTCGGGCATAATTTCAGAAGCGGGCTCAAATTCTTCGGCTGATTCAACTTCATCAGAAAAATCATTGAAAGAATGCGGCGATTCGGGAATATTTGGCGCTTGCGGTTCGGGCATTTGCTGCGGCTGCGGAACTGGCGGATTTTGCAGGCTTTGTGGATTTTGCGGCTGAGGCTGCGGCATTGAAGATTGTTGAACTGGTTGCTGTGGCGCCGGCTGCATTGCCTGTTGAAAAGGCTGCTGCAACGGAGTTTGCGGAACTTGCGGTTGAGAACTCGGCTGCGACGGTTGAACTTGCGGCTCCGGCTCGGGAGTTTGGGCGATGTCGGAATTTTCTGCGCCAGCTGAATTTTCTTCAAAATCAGAAAAATCGAAAGGCTCATTGTCTTTTAAAAGTTGATTTTCTAAAGACGAATTTTCTTCTTCGCCGCTTGCTTCTGGAGTCATAAGCGACATAAAATCTTCGTCGCCAGAATTTTCATCAAAAGAATTTTCTTCGTCGGCTAACGGCTTTTTTTCAAGTTCGGGATCATCATCAAAATCTTCCCAAAAATCATCAGAATCTTCTGCAAGAGATTTGTCGAGCGACGATAAATCGCCCATTTGCGAAATATCAAAGGCTTCTTCAGAAGGCTCGGCAAGTTTTTCCATTTCATTCTGGTCATTTTCTTCATTTTGATTTTCAGAATTCAGATTTTCTTTTTCGGCGTCTATTTCAATTGCGGCATTTTCATCATTATAAAGTGCCTGATTTTTTTTGATTTCCTGATTGATTTTTGCGAGTTCTTTTGCAGCATAAATGTTCGGATTTTTTAGCGAAAGACCTTTTTCAAATTCAGATTTGGCTTTTGTAAGCTCGCCGCGCGCAGTTTGAATTGTTCCCAAAAGATTATAACCGTCTGGAAGCTGCGGATTTTTATCTACAACCTGCGCGGCAAATTCTTCGGCTTTATCATAATTCCCGGTTTGAATATAACGCGAAGCTGCATTTATAAGATGTTCTTTGTAATTTTGATTTAAATTCTGAATTCGCTCAAAATAAGCGGCCGCAGCTTCATCTTCGCCGCGACAAACAAAATATTGAGCATACAAATCCAAAACCTGAGGCTCTTTGCCGCCTGTTATTTCGTCGAGCTTTTTTATAACTTCGAGCGCTTTTTCATAATGTTGACCCGAAAGCAAAATATGCGCATATTGTTTTGCAGCTTCAAGATTTTTTGAATCTAAATCAACTGCTTGCAAAACCTTTTCCATTGCGTCGTCAATTTTTGAGCCTTTTTCGAGCGCTTTTGAAAGTCCAAGCAAAATATCAATATCATTTTGCCTTAAATTATCCGCACTTTTAAAAGTTTTGGCCGCATTATCAAAATCAAATTGATTCAAATAAATTCTGCCAAGAATGCAAAGCAAATCTACATCGCCTGGATGAAGTTTTATTGACTGTTCAACGAGCACTTGCGCGGGCTTTGTGTTTTGGCAGCGGATTAAAAGTTCACTAAAATCACGAATTGCATCTACCCAGCCCGGCCGGGTTTTTAACGCAGTTTCATAATGACGAACTGCTTCTGGAAAATTTTTGAGCTTTTCATAAACAATCGCAAGGTTATAATTCAAAATTGGGTGATTTGGATCAACTTGCAAACCTTTTTTAAACGCCGCAATTGCTTTTTGATTATCTTTTTGAGCGGTATAAATCGAACCTAAATGATTATAAGCGAGCACATCTTTTGGATTTTGATTTAAAACTGATTCAAAGGCGTCAATTGCTTCATTATAAGTGCCCATTTCTTTGTATGTAAAGCCAAGACTGTAACTTATTGAAAAATTATTTGGCGCGATTTTTTGTGCGGTTTTTAAAATCGAAACTGAATTATTATAACGTTTAAGCCTTCGGTAAATTCCGCCGAGACTCACCATTGCATCTATATTATCATTTTGTAATGTGATTATTTGCTCATAAAATTGAATTGCTTTTTCATCTTGGCCGGAGCGAACAAAAATACTTCCCAACTTATTGAGGTATTCGATATTTGTTTCATCGTCGCGCAAAAGCTCTTTGTAAAGGCGAACTGCAGTTTCCCAATCGTGAGCTGTAATTGCATTTTCCGCCTTTGTTAAGATTAAAGTGTTAGCCATAAACTCCCTCTATATGCTATTATACTTTATTATTTCAAACGCGCTAATGGTCGCGCAAAAACTTCTTTTGAAAGATTTCCGACAACCCTCATATCATAAGAAGACCAGGCTGCAACTGCAAAATAATAAATTTTTCCGTTTTCCAACCCTGTAACTGTGAACGAAGTTGTGTTTCCAACATTGATTGGCGATTCACCCTCTATTGCAATTCTGCCAAGATATTCGCCCGGGCGAGTTCCGTAATATAAATAATATCCGCCGGCTGTATCATCAACTGAATAATTCCAGGAAACAGTTACGCTTCCATTTCCAGCCACAGCTTTTACGACAAACGGCGGCAATGGCTCGGGAAGCTCTGTAAAATCAAGTTTAATTGAAGTAATTGCCGGCGTTTTTTCACCATTTCCGTCTGGCATAAGCTCTGCTGCAACCTGAAAGAAAAGCCCCGTAATTCCACGAATCTGCTCGCCGCTTTCAACCGGCTTCCATTCAGGATATTCGTCGTTCCAACCGTAAAAATTTTCGCCAGAACGCACATAAAAGCAAACGGCAGTTTGTGACGGCACGTTCATTTCGGCAATCAGTTTGTTTAACGTTGAACCGGTTGAAACCATTATTGGTTTTGTGATAAAACGGCCGCCCGCGGGCAAATATTGTGTGTGGCCGATTTTTCCGGCGTTCTCGGCAGACTGAAAATCAGGCGGACAATATGGTCGTCTAAGTATTCTAAAATCGTCCATTTTTCCCGTAAATTCTGAGCAAATCGAAAGTTCTGAAGGAGTTCCAAGATACACTAAATTTACATCGCTGCCTTCCTTGCGAGTTTCGGTCATATATTTTAAATCTTCTGTAATTCCGTTTACAACATATTCAAGAATTCCAGTTTCACAATCATAAGAAAGAACATGATAACTCCAAACATCAGGTATGATTTTTGAAATTCCGTTTAATTCAACTTCATTTTTTCCTGTTTCATTTTGATAACCGTCAAAAATATTATTCAATTCCCATTTGATGTGGCCTTTGTCAAAAGTTCCGTTTACAACCTGAAAAATCAACTTTCCATTTTCATTTTTTGATGATTCCCAATTCAGCACGATTTCGCCATTTTCTGCAATCGAAGGGCAAAGCCAAAATTCTATTGAAAAAGAACCCATAACGCCTTGTGAGCCGAAAAAAGTTCCAGGCTTTCCCGAAACGCTAAGCCCTCCCATATTTCTGCTAAGGCCGGCAAATTTTTCATTTTTTGTCTGATTTGTAAGCTGGAAATTATTTTTATTGATTATATAATCACCGTCTGAAATTGGATTTTCAGAATTTTCAAAATCAATTAATAAATCTGTATATTCATCAAAAACAAAAGAATTTGAGGCAAGCTGTATACAATCGTAACCGTAGCGGCCTTTTCCAGTTGTGATGTTTTCCTGCTTTTGAAACTGCGGCCAACCGGATTTTCCGCCAAACACATAATCTTTTGCAAAAAGTGCCGCAAATCCTGTTGTACTTGAAAGAAAAATAAGCACAGCAACCGCTATAACAATAAGTCGTTTTTTGATACAATTTTCTAACATAACATGACAGCCAAAACTTCTGGTGCAAAGCCTGCAACAACCCGCGACATTTTGCACGAAACAGCTCTGAAAGCTCCTCAATCTAGTGGCGTCTATCTGTGGCGTAACGCAGAAGGCACCGTAATTTACGTTGGAAAAGCAAAAAGTTTGAAGAGCCGCCTGTCTTCCTATTTTTCCGGTCAACAAAGCGTCAAAACAAGGCTTTTAATCTCCCACGCCAATTCTATTGAATACATCACAACAGCAAACGAGTACGAAGCGCTGCTGCTGGAAAACAACCTTATTAAAAAATACAATCCCCGCTACAACATTTGTTTGAAAGACGGAAAATCATACCCGGTTTTGAGAATCACAAAAGAGGATTTCCCAAAAATCTTTAAAACCCGCCGCATTTTGCAGGACGGTTCCACTTACTTTGGCCCGTTTCCTGATGTTGCGGCTCTCGAAACATTTCTTGAAGCTATCTTCAAGCTGTATCCGATTCGCCATTGTAGAACTTTAAGAAATCGCGACACTCCTTGTCTTTACTATCATATTAAGCAATGCCGCGCCCCATGCTGCGGTAAAATTTCTAAAGAGTCTTATAATTTATACATCGGTGAAATCAAAAGGTTACTTGAGGGAAAAGGCGAACAAACGGTTGAAGCGATGAAAGCCGAAATGAAAGCGGCCGCCGCGGCGCTTGATTTTGAGAAAGCGGCCAGATTACGCGATGGCATAAAAGCTCTTATGGTACTTCAAAATCAAAATATTGTAGAAAGTTTTGATTCTGATGACCGCGATTATATTGCTTACGCGAGCGAAGGCGAACTTGTAAGTTTTACGGTTTTGAAAATTCGTCAGGGAAAACTTCTTGGCCGCGAAAATTACCGCGCAGAATCTCTTAACGACGATGATGATTTAATTGCTGAATTTCTTGCTGTTTTTTATGATGATTTAAAGACAATTCCGCCGAAAGTTTATATTCCTTCCACTTCGGAATTTGACCATATTTCGCGCTGGCTTGCTGAAGAAAAAAAATCGACTTCGCAGGTAATTATGGTTGCCTCGCACGATCTTCCGCGCGACGTTGCGGCCATTCAAATGGCAAAGCAAAATGCAAAAGAAGATATTGTGCGCCGTCTTCGCGACCGCGGTGACACTCCTGCAATGGAAGAACTCAAAGAAAAACTTGGACTCGACACTTTGCCCGTTCGTATCGAAGGTTTTGATATTGCACATATTGGCGGAAAGTTTCCGGTTGCTTCTCTCATCAGTTTTTACAATGGTAACCCGGATAAAAAGAATTACCGCTACTTCCGCTTGAAAACTACAGACGGTTTAATAGACGATTTTGCTTCTATGAAAGAAGCAGTTTCGCGCCGCTACACAAGGCTTTTGAATGAGCAGGCTGATTTACCGGATTTACTTTTAATTGACGGTGGCATTGGCCAGGTAAACGCTGTTGAAGAAATCTTAAATTCTCTTGGCCTTGATATTCCGATTGCAGGCCTTGCCAAGCGCGACGAAGAAATTTACCGACCTGGCAACAGCACGCCAATCTGCCTTCCAAAACGAAGCGATGCGCTAAGACTTTTGCAGCGAGTGCGCGATGAAACTCACCGTTTTGCCACAAGCCGAAACCAGAGACTTCGCACAAAAGAAAACACAGAATCTATTTTCCTTGAACTTCCAGGAATCGGCGAAAAACGCGCGCTTCTCTTACAGCGCCAGTTTCTCACGCTCGAAAATCTTGCCGCCGCCGAAGAAAGTGCCATTGCACAATGCCTTCACATAAAAGCCCCAGAAGCTGCCGCAATTTTGCTAAAAGCCCGCGACCTCAACGCCCAGCGCAACGAAAAAAAATCACTTCAAAAACTTTCGCTTGGCACCGCAGGCACAACAAAAGAAAAGGCTGCCGAAGCCCAATACATTTCAGACCTCGCCAGCCAGGCACTTGCAAGCCAAAATCTTTCAACACAGAATCTTGCATCTCAAGCTCTTGCAAGCCAAGCGCCAGATTCTCAAACTTTACAAGCCGCCGAAAATCCGCCGCCTTACGGAAATCAATAAGCTATTCTTCGCTTTTTTCGCTTAAATTAATCTTCCTAAGTAAATCAGAAATATCCCAAGTGTAACCGTGTATAATTGGGTCTTTTATATGTATATGAAAAGGATCTTCTATTTCTCCGTTTTCTTCAATTCTTAGAGCTTTCATACGTTTTGACCATGGACTATATACTTCAGTTAATATTCCTACAACAGTTATCTTTTCTCCCTTTAGTTTTCTAAGTTCCTGTTTCAGTTCTTCATCTTCAACATCAAGTCCAATTGTAACTCTTGATCTTGAAGACGGATTTTCTGTCATTGAAAAATAATCACCTGATACAGAAAGAGGAGCCGTAACTTTGATTTCTTGACCAATCATAGATTCAGTAACGTACATGTGATTTGAAGTAGAAACGTATGTAGTCCACTCCAAAGGAATGGCAACACTCGCACCATCTTCATCTGAAGTTTTCTCAGCTGCCCTTACCGCTGCATAATTTGAATCATTTGACACTTTCTCATCTTGAATTGCATTGCTGCACGAACTTAACGAAGCAGCAATAATGCCAGCCAAAATTAAAAATACTTTTGTTTTTTTCATAAAAAATCTCCTTTTATATTTATGTATATTATCATTATAACAATTTTGTTATAAAAATAATATATTGTTTTAATGTTTTTATATAACAAAAACATTAATTTTTTTTCATATCTATGTCACCTACCAATGTTAACTACCTCATAAATGCCATATTAGGTTCCTAATTTTTATATTGATAGTTTTTTTTAATGCTTTATTATGTTGAGCGTGATTCTTTTTAGGAGCAAAGCTATGAAAAAAGGTTTAGAAACTAGAAATGTAAAGTCTTTATTATCGATTGGGAAAATTGTTTTGTATGTTCTCATCAGTCCGCTTGTATTGATTGCCGGAATCTTTTTCGGAGCAATTTATGGCGCAAGTGCTGTATTTCAGTACAACAAAAATTTTTTTGAAGAATGTCCGTTTTCAGTTTTTTGATTTTCAGCAATTTTTGCAAATCAAAAATGCTTAAATCAAAAAAAATGAAGTTTACGGCATTTTGGATTATTTATGGAATGTCCTGCACAACCGTTTTTGGAGGCTGCTCAAGTAATTCTGGATTTTTCAGATATTTGTGCAGTTCGTGCAGAGCTTCAGAATAATATTGGCCATCACAAATTCTATCATCTGTTGTAATTATAAAATCTAAATAATGCTTTTTTACAATAGTGCCGTCGCGCTTTATGTCCTTTTCGTGGCGATTTGTACTAAAAGTAATGAGCATTGGAATATTTCCGAAATTATATAGATGATGAAAAACTGATGGAATGCCAAGTGAGCCAATAGCCGACATCACCATAGATCCATGAAAAGGACTTATTTTTAAAAGTGATTGCGGAATGTGCCCGTTATAATCCAGCCGATTCAAAATCTTCATAAATAGGCGCAAAAGTGTTCGCGGCAATTTCAAAGCAAATCTCAAAAAATTTTCCAAATCATCGGCGTCTTCTGGTTCAGCGGCATTTTGATAGGCGTTAATTTTTGAATGCATTAGATTATAAACTTCATCAATTGTATTTTCCGGCTCAAAGAAAAATTTAACCACAGTTTCTGGCGCATTAAGCGAAAGTTCTTTTTTGATTGTCATAATCACTTCGATATTATTTCGCGCATAAAGCCGGTAACCGCTTACAAATCGGTTTATTCCAGGTTTTTGAGAAACAACACGCACATAAGCGGCCACAAAAACATACATTGCATTAAAACCTTCAAAACCTTCGTTGCGTTTTTTGTGAACATATTTTTCGATCGCATCTAATTCAACACTATCTGAAATATAATTATTCGCATCGTTACGAGTTTGCATAACATAAAGCGCAAAAATCGACATTGGATTTATAGAACGAATTAATCTGCCGTCTTTACGGTCGCCGCGCCGCTTTTTATAAGTTTCTGTTTTTTTTGATTTCATTTTGACCCCTTGAGAATAGTCTGAAATCTTTTTATTGTTTTTACAGAATTTCGCTCAATCAGATTTGCCCGGCTTCTGATAATTGGCGGAACCGGTTTTCCTTCAATTTGGTCTAACATCATCTGCGCAGAAAGGTCTGCAATTTCATTTGTACTTTGGCGAAAACTTGTAAGCCCAATATATTCTGATTCTGCATAATCATCAAAACCGATAATCGAAATATCTTCTGGAATTCTAAGCCCATTTTTTTTTGCAAAATCATAAACGCCAAAAGCAAGCTGATCGCTTGTTACAAAAACCGCAGTAATATCTTTTCGTCTTTTGATTAATTTTGAAAAAGCCTGCGCGGCACTTTCTTTGTCCCAGCCTGCACTTAGTTCATAAAGCGATTCATCATAAAGTTGATGTTTTTTTAGCGCGGCCTTAAAACCTTCAAAACGCTCGCTCGGAGCCGCAGAAATTCCATCAACCGGAGCCGAAATGTAAGCAATTTTCTTATGCCCGTGATTTATAAAATATTCTGCGGCCTCGTAGCCAGCCTGCTCGTTTGCAGAAATCACCGTGCAAATGCCTTTCATTATTGTGTTGGTAGAAACGCGTGGCAAATCTGCTTCTATAAAATCATCAAAATCAGAAGGATTATTTGTTGCAGGATTTATGATTATCACACCATCAATGCAGCGGAAATTTGCATGAGAAAAATAACTCATATCAAAATGGCGTGACAAAAAGATTATGTCATAACCGGCCGCTTCAATTTTATCGCGAAATCGTGTTAAAAGTGGCGAAAACAAAGGATGCGTAAAACCTTTTTGCATTCCTGTATCATCATAAACTACGCCAATAAGATGTGATTTTTTTGTAGTAAGAGTTCGCGCCGTGATATTCGGCTCATACCCCATTTCCTTGGCCTTAATAATTATTTTTTGCCTGGTCTTTTCGCTCAAAGTACCAAGCCCGTTTAATGCTTTAGAAACCGTAGGCGCAGAAAATCCTGTAGCTTCAGCTATATCGTAAATCGTAACCATGGTTAAATTTATAATAGAGCAAGACGCATTTTTTGTCAAAAACAGGCGAGCAAAGAACTCGCAGCCAAAGTAGCGCACGAGCAAAGACCGCTTGTCTCACATATCATTTTCTGTTATTTTATAGCGAGATTTTACGTTTGAGATGAACAAACAGTCAGAGTCCATAGTGTCCTGCTTTACCGGCGACGCCACGGCGCACCGCGTATCACATCTACCAAGTAATTTACTACAATCAAATCTTTTTTAATTACTCACAAACACCGTGATATGCGGTCAGGTTAAGGCACGTTACAATTAAAGCCTTAAAATGCCCGTTTATCGGTTTTTATCAGGAGGATAAAACCGCTATGAACAAATACGCAAAGCGTTATCTCATTGACGCTATGTCTGGAATGGCGCAGGGACTTTTTGCTTCTCTGCTTATTGGAACAATTATTAAAACACTTGGACAGCAGCTTTTGCGCCTGAATCAGAATGTAGTTTTTCAGTTTTTAGTTAATGCCGGAAATTTTGCAACAGACGCACAAGTAGTTGGCGCTGCAATGGCAATTGGAATTGGATTTGCAATGGGCGTTCCAGCTCTCGTTTTATTTTCGCTTGCCGCAGTTGGAAGCGCCGCTAACGTAACTGGTGGAGCTGGCGGCCCGCTCGCTGTTTTGTTTATTGCAATCATTGCAGCAGAAATGGGTTGCCTTGTAAGCAAAAAAACAAAGGTTGATATTATTGTAACTCCGGCTGTAACAATTTTGGTTGGAACGCTTCTTACTGTTTTAACTGCAAAATACATTGGAGCTGCTGCAAGTTCTGTTGGCCGCTTCCTTGTTTGGACAACAAAACTTCACCCGTTCTATATGGGAATTTTGGTTTCTGTAGTTGTTGGAATTGCTTTGACTTTGCCAATCAGTTCGGCTGCAATTTGTGCAGCCTTTGGTCTTACAGGACTTGCCGGCGGCGCTGCTGTTGCA
>JAEEGL014225298.1_pt1 | contig 16229 bp, 13 predicted proteins | sample 9134231 | NCBI WGS metagenome assembly JAEEGL01 (sample SAMN16246548, study PRJNA631951) | gut metagenome | biome: gut microbiome; feature: rumen; material: fiber-attached | host: Bos | place: Iran: Karaj | collected 2018-10
CATTTCCTGGTTAGGATGTTTTCTTCCACCTTGTGGAGGAACTGCAGCTACAGTGCCTTCAATAATTTTAAGTAATGCTTGTTGTACACCTTCACCACTAACATCTCTAGTACTAGAAACATTTTCAGATTTTCTAGAAATCTTATCTATTTCGTCAATATATATAATACCTTTTTCAGCTCTTTCTATGTCCCAATCAGCTGCTTGAATAAGTTTTAGAAGAATATTTTCAACATCTTCACCAACATATCCTGCTTCTGTAAGCGCTGTTGCATCAGCTATTGCAAAAGGAACATTTAAAAATTTTGCAAGTGTTTGAGCAAGATAAGTCTTACCACAGCCAGTAGGTCCTAATAATAATATATTACTTTTTTGAATTTCTACTTCATCTTCTTCAGATTCTATAACAAGATCATTGTTGATTCTTTTATAATGGTTATAAACAGCTACTGAAAGAGATTTTTTAGCTTCATCTTGACCAATAACATATTTATCAAGAAACTCTTTAATCTCAAGTGGATTTGGAACTCTGTCTAACATTCTTTCTGAGTTAACAGTTTTTGACATATTATCTTCTTCAACTATCTCAGAGCATAGCTCAACGCATTCATTGCAAATATAAACTCCAGGTCCAGCAATTATTCTTTTAACTGCTTCTTGAGATTTACCGCAAAATGAACATCTTATAGGTTTTCTTTCATCGAAATTTGCCATCTAAATTCTCCTTATTTTTAAATCTTTATAAACCTTCTTGCATTATATCATAACTATTACTAAATATCACTATATTTCAAAATATACTTGTTATGTAAACCGTTACTCTATTTACTCTAGCTTCCTGCCATGTTATTATTATATCGATGTATCTGTTTCTCGTGTGCATATAACAATTAATAATGCGAAAGGTGGTATTGTTATGCCTCGTCCGTACTTCTGGCTTATACAGCTTGGGCGGGTTAACCCCGGGCAAACTGAATCACTTCAAGACTTTGTAAAACTTAGGTATATGGGTCATGCTGAATTTGAATTTGATGCTTTGCCTGCTTCTCTTGCACGTATTGTTTCTCAACTTGAAAAATACCGCTTCTTGTCTACCAATTTGAAAAGTCTGGATGGAAAGCGACTTATTGTTTTTACCAAAGACAAAAAGGTTCCCTCTGCAATTAAGAGATTTGCCGAAAGAAAAAATCCCAACCCATATCGTGATTTAAAAGATCCTTCTTATCTCGAAGTAGTTAGCTCATTAAATGCCGGCGAGTCAAATATGCCAACTTTTTGGTGGTGTATCGACAGTGGTGATTCACGTTTTTCTATTTACCTTGGCGATTGGATTGCTGTTTTTGAAGATAACGTTGAAGACTTGCTCCTCGTTATGGCCAATGAAAAAGCAAAGTTCGAAAAGCTAAGTGACGAAGAAAAACAAAAGCTCTTAAACTTAAGGCTATAAAAAAATGGTGAGATGCTATTTCAAAATTAAGCATCCCACCATTTAATTTTATTTACGAGTCATAACTTCATCTATTAAACCATATTCTTTTGCTTCATCTGCAGTCATAAAATTATCTCTATCAGTATCTTTTTCAATTTGTTCTAAAGGCTTTCCTGTATTAGCACTTAGAATTCTATTTAATCTGTCTCTTGTTTTCAAAATTAAGTCTGCTTGAATTTTGATATCTGACGCTTGTCCTTTTGCACCACCTAATGGTTGGTGAATCATTATTTCAGAATTTGGAAGTGCATATCTTTTTCCTTTAGCTCCAGCAGATAATAAAAATGCTCCCATAGAAGCAGCCATACCAACACAAATAGTTGATACATCTGGCTTAATATAATTCATAGTATCATAAATAGCCATACCTGCTGTAACACTTCCACCAGGGCTATTTATATATATGTGAATATCTTTGTCTGGATCTTCAGATTCTAAAAATAATAGTTCTGCTACTACTACACTTGCTGTTGCATCTGTGATTTCGTCACCAATAAAGATAATTCTATCTTTTAATAATCTTGAAAAGATATCGTAGCTTCTTTCGCCTCGTGAGGTTTGCTCAATTACATATGGTACTAAATCGTTTCTAATTTCGTTTTTGTTCATCAAATTATCCTCCTTCGTTATATCTTCCTTTTTTACGTTTGCGTCAAAATTATTGTATTGCAAGGAGCTTAGATTGTGAGGACCGGAGGCGTGCCTATTGCACGTTGAGGATCCGAACAATCGTAGCGACACAGCAAGACAATGATTTTCACGCAAACATACTATTTGGCATTTGCAATAATAAACTTAACTGCTACGTCATATTTTAATTCTTCTTTAACGTAATTTCTAGTTTGTTCGCCTGCATTCTTAATGAATTCATCTGCATCTCTACCATAACTTGATGCAAGCTCTCTCATTCTATTATCAATATCTTCATCTTTTACTTCTAATTCTTCTTCATTAGAAATTTTTTCAAGAATAAGTCTTGTCTTAATGTTTTTCTCAGCAGTTACTCTATATTCATCTTTGATTTCATTTATATTCTTTCCTAAAAAACCAAGATATTGTTCAATGCTTAAACCTTGTCTTGATAAATTATGTTGCATATCTTCAACATAAGCATCAACTTCAGCATCAACCATAGCTTTTGGAAGCTCAAGTTCTGTATTTTCAATAACAGCATTAATAGCTTCTTGATTTAATTCTTCTTTCGCTCTTTGCTCGTTCTTATCTTCTAACTGCTCTTTAATATCATTCTTTAATTCTTCTAATGTATCAAATTCAGAAATGTCTTTCGCAAATTCATCATCAAGTTCTGGTAATTCTTTTACTTTAATTTCATGAAGTTTTACTTTAAATGTTGCATCCTTTCCAGCTAAGTCTTTTGAAAAATACTCTTCAGGGAATTTAACATTAACATCTTTTTCTTCTTCAGATTTCATACCAACTAGTTGATCTTCAAATCCTGGAATGAATTGACCGCTCCCAATTTCTAAGTTATGTCCTTCAGCTTTTCCACCTTCAAAAGGAACACCATCTATAAATCCTTCAAAATCAATAACTGCTGTGTCTCCAACTTTTAATTCAGCACCAGGCTTTGCTTCAACAATTCTAGAATTTTGATTTTGTCTTCTCTTTAATTCTTCATCAACTTGTTCGTCAGTAACTGGATATTCTTTCTTTTGAAGTTTTAACCCTTTATACTTTCCAAGTTTGAATTCTGGCTTAACAGTAACTGTTGCTGTAAAGATTAATTCTTTTCCACCACCAATTTGTTTTAAATCAATTTCAGGTTGTGCAACAACATCTAAATCATTATCTTTATATGCTTGCATTAATATTTCTGGCACTAGTTCATTAAATGCTTCTTCATATAAAATTCCTTCACCATAATGTCTTAAAGCAACATTCTTAGGTGCCTTACCATCTCTAAAGCCTGGAACTTTAAAATACTTTGCGTTTTTATGATATGCTTTGTCCATAGCCTCATCAAATTTTTCTGCTTCTACAGTAATATCAAGTTTTACTTGACTGTTTTCTAATTTTTCAACTTTAACGTCCATTGTAATTATCCTTTCTGTTACGTTATTTTTCTCGGCAATTTATTATATCACAAGTTGCGTAAATAGCAATAATGAAGATATTATGTAAATTTCGTCAAGAGCATCGCGCGTTGCGAATATATATATAATTTCATAGTCGCTGTCTTATAAAAACATTTTAGCGAGCTGTGAGGTTTCGAGATTGAGCTCCGGGGGAAATGCGAAGCATTTCCGACTTAAATTCCGGGCGAAGGCGAACGAAAATGTTTTTATAAGATAGCGACTATCAAAAATTATATTTTTAGCAATTTAAAATCCATAAAATCACAAGAAGTCAAATAGCTAGGCACATCACCAGTATTAGCTAAATGTTCTTCATAATTAGAATGAATATGCGCATAAATCCACATTTTAATGTCGTAGTCCTTTAAAGCTTCAAGGAGCCTTTCATCAGGAGGATAATGCGTACACATTATAACCGGCTTATTTTTTGAAGGATCTTCCTTAATAATCATAGAAGCACTCTCAAGCGAAAGCTTCGCCCTTTCAATTTCTCTATTGAAAATCTTTTCATTATCTACGTCTTCTTCCGAAGACCAGTATCTCGTACCACAGATAAAATATTCATCTGTTTCGTAACAGTTATTATTTAAAAACTTAATTGTCTTAATATCATTTTGCTCAAGAAAACGATTCATCTTTGTAACTGTTTCCCACCAATAATCATGATTTCCTTTCAAGATTATTTTAGTACCAGGTAAACTATCTATCCACTTAAAATCTTCTAAGGCTTCCTCTAAGTATGTTGCCCACGAAATATCTCCCGCAAGGACAACGAAATCATTTTCAGAAACTTTAGAGATCCAATCTTTTTTAATCTTCTCTTCATAATTATTCCATTTGTCTCCAAAGACATTCATAGGCTTATTAACGCCAAAAGACAAATGTAAATCTGAAATAACAAATGTTGACAATTTTTCACCTCAATTCAAAAGTAATTATTTTCTAAGTTTATCCCCTAATTTTAGATATGGAACTGCATTTAAATCTAGATCAGATGTTTTACCAGCTAAATAATCATAATAAGCAGCAGCACCAATCATTGCAGCATTATCTGTACAATATACAAGTTCAGGATAATAAATTTTTAAGTTGTTTTCTTTTCCCATTTGGTCTAATGTTGCACGAATATATGAATTAGCCGAAACTCCTCCGGCTAAAGCTACTTTATTTGTGTTTTTCATCTTACAAGCTTTAAGAAGGTTTGAAAGTAACACATCAGTTACTGCTTTTTCAAAACTTGCACACAAATCAGGTACGTTTATATTCTCTCCTTCTTTATGAACAAGATTAATAACGGCAGTTTTTATTCCACTAAAGCTAAAATCAAGGCTATCCTCAAAAAACGTTTCTGGGAGTTTATATGATGGATGTCCTTCTTTAGCAAGCTTGTCAATCTTAGGACCGCCAGGATACTCAAGCCCAATTACACGAGAAACTTTGTCAAAAGCTTCACCAACAGCATCATCACGGGTTCTTCCAAGTATCTCAAATTCCGTATAGTTTTTTACATAAACTAAATTTGAGTGACCACCTGAAACAACCAAACAAATATAAGGCGGCTCTAAATCCTTGTGAGTAATATAGTTTGCTGCTATATGTCCTTCAATGTGATGAACACCTAAAAATGGCTTTTTTATCGTCCAAGCCAAAGATTTACCAAAAGAAAGGCCAACTAAAAGCGCGCCAACTAAGCCGGGACCATAAGTAGCGGAAACTAGGTCAATGTCATCTAGAGTCAAATGTGCCTTGTCTAATGCTTCTGATACGACATTAGAAATAGCATCTATATGATTACGAGATGCTATTTCTGGCACTACTCCGCCAAATCTTTTATGAATATCTATTTGAGTAGCAATAACACTACTTAATACCTCTCTACCATTCTTTACAATCGCACAAGCTGTTTCATCACAGCTACTTTCGAAAGAAAGAACAACTATATCTTTTTGTTCCATAAATCTGCCTTCTTTTCCCTATTTGAGCCTGATTTTACCATATTTATGTAACTTTTGCAAATTATATGTTAAATTAATAAAATATTAAAAAAGGCATGGTTTAAGGGGGCCGGAACACGTCCGACCCCCTTGGTTTTAGTAAAGGATTCGATAGAGCTTTGCGAATCCTCCTTTCTGCCCAAACGAGTGGGCGGTTAAAACCCTTACACAATGTTGCATTTTCTCCTCATCAGTCTGCTGATAAACGAAGAGAATCTGCGATGTAGTGATGATATACTCATCTCCTTCCTTGTCATACTCTCCTGAAAATAGCATGACGCGGTCACCGACCTCAGGGAACTTTTTTATAACTGCCCTGTAGGTCTTTTCGGTATCGAGGATTTTCATTTCTTGAAACATACATGTTCCTCCTTTTAAAATTGTTTTGGTTACCCACCTATTATTATACCACATTTTCTACATTATGTCTACTTCGACAGTCAACATAAATTTGCTATTTTCCCCAATTTAAGCTTATTTGGGGATTTTTTTGAAATTCTATTGAATTCTTTATTTTTCCTATATATTATAAATTCATAGAAATTTTTTATTCTAATTATTTTTTATTCATTAGATTTTAATTCTTATTCATTCCCTATATTTTCACATCTTAATATTGAATTAAACTCTATTGATACAGGAGGTTTTTATGAATGTATTAATAGTAGACAAGGACAAAAATTTTGTTAGTTCTATCACTAAACTCTTAAGAAAAGACAAGACGATATCAAAAATTTACACATATGAAAATGATGAAGTTCCTTTTAATTCCCTCAAAGAAAATTGCGAACCATATAGTCTTAGCATCATAGATCTTGATTCTATTAAAGAAGATAATTTTTTCATAAATGATAAAACAAACTATATTGTTTATTCCTCAAAATCTAAGGTAATCAAAAAATATATTAATAATCCAAAAATTCAAAGAGTATTCCAAAAACCTTTAAATCTTCAAAACTTCACCACATATCTAAATAATTATTGTGACATATTAAAAGAAACAACAAAAAGAGGATCCATATTCGATAGTCTTATATCTCTTGGATTTAGTACGCAATCAGCAGGTACTCTTCTTCTCACAGATTCAATAAAAATAGCTCAACAAGAAAATTATGCAAATATACTTACTCTTTTTGAAAAAGTTGCAAAGAAAAATAATACCACAAGAGAAAAAGTCTTGTGGTCTATAAACAATTCTATTAATAGCATGGTAAATGCAAATTATAGAAAAACATATTTAGATTATTTTAAAATATATGATGGAAGAAAACCAACTCCAAAACTAATAATTGATTTCTTTGCAAAACAAAGTTTATCAATATAATAACTTACATAAATCATCTACGCTGTATATATCTAGAGTATTCATTGCCCTTGTAATACATACATAAAGAAGTTTGGTATCTACTTCCGATTCAGTATAGTTAAAATCATCACAATTAGTAATAATAACAGCATCAAATTCCAAACCTTTAGATAGATATGATGGAACGATTGAAATACCACCATTATATTCACTATCCTTATCCGAAATAATATGTATCTCTTCCATTCCAAGATGTTTTTGCATTACCAAACAATCACCAACTGTTTTGCAAATAATTGCAATATTTTTGAAGTTCTTATCTTTAAATTCCTCGAGTCTTGTTTTAATTCTTTGAATCATTTCATCTTCATTATCAAACTTCTTGATTGTTACTGGAGCTCCGTTCTTCATAACAGGTTCTCCAAGGGGACATTTTAGTTTATCCTGAATATGTGAGATAACAACATTTGCTAAGTTCATTATTTCCTCAGTAGTTCTGTATGTTTTTTGCAATGTTAAATATTGCAAATCTGTATCTCCTTCAAAAACAATATCCATTGTCTTTTGCCAATTTTTCGTTCCTCTATAATAATAAATACCTTGAGCCAAATCTCCAAGTATCGTAAGTGAATTACTCTTAACAATTTTCTTAAAAATATAAAACTGAAATTCACTAAAATCTTGTGCCTCATCAATTACTATATGCTTAAGTTCAAACTTTGTTTTAATTCCATGAATCATATATGTTATATACATTAAAGGAGCCAAGTCCTCCATTTCAATCATATCTTTACGTTGTGAAGAATTAAAACTTTCAACAATATATTTTACATACGACTCTGGAATTCTATTTCGTACCAAGTCTTTGAAATATACTTCCAAAAATTCTTTATAATAACCAATTGCATCTAAGACTTTATTTTCTTTAAAAAATTCATTAACAAACTTTTTTAAATCTTTTGTTGCTTCTTTAACATTTTTATCTCTTTCACTATATATATCACGTATCAATGCTCGCTGTATCTCAATATTATCATTTTCAAATTTTGCTTTGGATACTTCAAATTTTGCTTTTTCTTCAAACTCTTGAATAATCTCGTTTTGACTATTAATTAGCTTGTTTAAAAGATGTTTCTTAATTTCTTCAATTCTTCTAACAAGTGGTAAGTAAGAATATTCTCGATAAAATAGTCTATGGATTTCTTCTTTTGTCATAAAAGTTCTTCCATATACAACGAAGTCTTCTTCAGGAATAAATCGTTTTTCAACTTCAAAAATATACTCATCTAACACATTTTTAAACCTAACGGTTGATTTAAAGGAAGTAGCTCCTTCCATAACTTCTGCATATAACTTTTGCTTATCATTTTTATTGTTATCTATTAAAATACTAAGTTTTTGATTAGGATCTTCTATTTTAAATTCTTTCCCAATTACTTGAAATGCAATCTCCTCGTATGTCATTTGAGATACTCTATCAACTCCGTAAGTCAGGTAATACATTAGAAATGTAGTTTAAGAAAAACTTGTTTGGAGCAATTATCAAAAATTCTTCTGGATAGAATTCTTTACCGCAGTTATAAATTAAGTAAGCGATTCTATGAAGTGCAATTGTAGTTTTTCCACTACCTGCAACTCCCTGAACTACCAAAGGTTTCCACATAGTAGCTCTAATTATCTTATTTTGCTCAGCTTGAATAGTCGAGACAATGTTTTTAAGTCTAGTATCGGAGTTGGCAGATAAAAATGGCTGAAGCATTTCATCATTTGTCGTAATATCTATGTCCATTAAATCTTTAAGCTGTCCATCTTCAAAAACATATTGTCTTTTGAGCTTAATTTCTCCATTAATAATACCCTCAGGGCAATTATAAGAGGCATCGCCTAAACGTCCCTCATAGTACAAATCTGCAACAGGCGCACGCCAGTCGACAACAACTTGTTCTAGAGTTTTCATGTTTGTAACCGTTTCTTTGCCTAAATAAAAAGCATCCCTTTTAGTACTCCCATCTTCTACAAAATCTACTCTAGCAAAATAAGGATTTGGTCTAATAGTCTTAAGATTTCGTATTCTTTGCTTGTACCTATCAATAAGGGCTGCTTTCATGAATTCATCTTTGTAATCATCGTCATAATCAAATTCTTCGAAGCCTTCTTCAAGCCTCTTCTCACTTTTATCGACTTCTTCGTCAATAAGTTTACGAGTGTAGAGAAGTTTTTTCTCCTCTAAGATCTTGTCTTCTTTACTAATCGCCATCTTACACCTCCAATTTAAAATTTTTGTTAATAAACTGGTCGTAAAAACGTATTTTATTTTAACATATCATAAATCAAATTACAAGTTTAAAATTTTTGGGACTCTCATCAAAATTTTAAATTTTTTCTTTTTGGGACAATCTTGCACGAAAAAAATTTCCCTAAATTGCTCCGTCCCCATATAGGGAATTTTATCTGTTTTTGGGGACATGTTTGGCAAGCGTGTCCCCAAAAAGCAAAAAAAACGGAGCAAAGCGGGAAATCCCCCATTTTGCACCGTCTTTTTATGTCGCAATAAACTTATTCTTTCATGCCCTTCATTCTACTTCCAACGTAGCATATAAGCGAACCGACTAGCGAACCTGATGTATCAATAAGGCAGTCTATAAAACTTGCTACTCTTCCTTGGACTCCCAGCTGGTGTAGTTCGTCACCCACCGAGTATAAAAAGCAGACAAAGCAAGTCACTATGATAATCTTCGTAAAGCTCCATCTAGTGAAATTTATCAGCACCATTGAAAAGATAACACCAAGTACGAGATAAACTGCAAAGTGACACAGCTTTCTAAACAAAAAGTGGTATTCTTCAACAAACCTTAGAATATCCTTCCGTGAGTACTCCTTTTTTACAGGTGAGACACTATTCATCACATGTATGGAGTATGTCACCATTTTTTCCAGCATTGTCTTAGTCTGATAGCTTGACGCCTTTGATACCTGACCCGAGCAAAGAAAAATCAGAATTAGCCAAAATATCAGAAGAATCACTATCGTAAACCGTTTAGCCAACTCAAAATTCGCCCCTTTCTTAGATCTTAAGTTGAAATTATTCAAAATCGCCTTTTTTAGCGAGAAAATAAGGATTGTTACGATAAATCTATAAAAATATAGCACAATTTATGTAAACATGCAAGCTTTTCATAAAAAAGCTACTCAAAAAACCACAAAAAAATGGCGGTCAAAGACCGCCATAATACTACTATCTTCCTTGTGGAATATTAGACTCAATATCTGGTAATGCATATCTAATATATATATCTTGAGTAATTTTTCCTTTATATGTATCTAAAACCAAAATTTTAACTTTAATAGGATTTTCAATATCAGTCGTCGTATAATTAATATCAATAATATGATTATTTTTTGAGTCTTCAAGCGTTACTTTCTTTAGTGGATAATCATTAACGATAATCTGAATTATTTTTGGCCTAGCAGTGTTGTCATAGTCTAAGAACTCATTATCAAAATTAAGTACTATACTATTTAATTTAAAATAATATTTATCTTGAGGCACATAATTTGAAGGAAGTGCCTCCTTAAGATTAATTGATTGTCTCTTAAGCGATTTTAAAATATCCGACTCATAAGCATCAATCTCTTTAAGCGTTCTTTCTATTTTATCTTCATAAATATTTTTACCAGTTACTGGATCTTCAGCATACTGTAACAAACTACTAGAAAGACCATCATTCAAAATTGCATACTCAAGTGTAATTTCTCCCGAAGGCACTGGATAAGTATGAAACCAATTATAATGTTTATATAAAACAGCAGTATCATCACCATCAGAATTATATTTAAATAAATAATTATAAAGCTTCAATTTCTCAATATTACCAAACGATGCAAAATAGTCTTTTACAATTTCACTATAGCTATTGGTAACACATTCTTGAACATCTTGATCATCAAATCTTTTTGCATAATTATCAAATTGCTCTTTTAATATCTTTTTGCCACTTTGTGAAATCATATCAGAAGTTCTATAATCAACTGAATTAAGCAAATTAATTTCTTTTGTTTCCCTATTGTAATAATAGTAATTAGAAATTAAAGGTAACAATTTATCTGGCATAGGAGTATAATTTGCGCTCGTGTGCATATATATAGTAACTTTATAAACATATCCTGTATCATTATCTACATATGCAAAACAAGAAGGATCAACTCCAACAGAATATTGAACTTCTTTATCATTAATTAAATAATCGACCCAAGATTTATTTCTTATATCTTGAAATTCTTTTTCAGAAAAAATAAGCTCTGGTACGCATTTAGGCTCTCTATTGTATAAAATCTGTCCAAGATATGAACTCGTTAGCTTCAATGTAAAATTATTTAAAGTGTCTTTATATTTCTGGTCAAATTCTGATTTTTCCCATGAATCCAAATCTACACAAATAATATTATCTTCTAAAATATAAATTTTATTTTCTTTTAAAATTGCATGAACTTCTTTATCTGTTCTGTAGATTTCTCTAGACATTTTATTTGTAACATCAACCATATACAAATAACCGACAGTTCCACCGTCAAAAATATAGATTTTATCTTTTGACGTAATAAAAATGTACTCCCAACCGCACACATCATAACATATACCAAAATCTTTTTCGCCATTTTTTAGTACACTAATTCTTGTAACGGTATTAGAAGATTTATCAACATATCTTGTTTTGTCTAGCTTAGTAATTAGAATAGTCTTTTTAGTAAATGTATTATAAGAATAAATAAAATCATTTTTGTCTTTTGATGTATCAATATAAATAACATTGTCGCCAAGCTTATTTAATACAATTACTCTATCATTATTTTCATTAAAAGGATATTTTTCGTCATAAAAAGCTGGCAATTTATTATCAACTTCAAGTGTTTTAACAGTATCAAAAAAGCTGTCATCAATATTTAAGTATTTATAATAAGGTTTATCTTTTTCAGGATTAGTATATTCAACAAGTTCTTTTTCACTATCGAACAAAAGAACTGTATTAGTTTCTGATTCATAATAAATCGAACGATGAAACACATTTGCCAAAGCTCTAACCGGCAGGTATGTAGTAGATTCATAAGATATAGGAAAAACAGTATTTCCTTGCTCATCTTTAAAAGAAAGAATAACACCTGCTTTATCAATTTTAATCTTTCTATTTAAAATGCCTTTATCAAATTTTGCTTCTAGTTTAGAAGAATTACCATCAATTTTTTCAACGGAGTTATTATCAACAATTCCCAAAGAAGAATCAAGATATATTTTATTTTCTAGTCCATTCCATAATATTGAAGTATTAAATAGTCCAGATATTGCTCTAACAGGCAAATATGTTGAACCATTGTAAGAAATCGGATAAACATCTCTAGATAATGCATCATAAAACTTAAGATATTTATCGTTATATTTAATACTAATAGCACGATTAACAACTATAGATATTTCTTCGTTTTCTGTCTTAACATCTAAAGTTTGAGGTTCAGTACCACCTGCAGAAAAAGCAACAGAAGAAATAACAATAAAACATATCAAACACCCAAAAAATCTTTTAAGCATTATAATCCCTCTTCCTTAGTAATTTATATTATTTTATCCTTCAATATCTACGATCATTCCTGAGCACATTATATAATCAGTCTTAATCTGCTTAAAACTTCCAGCTTGAATTCTAGTTAATCCGTTTGCTAAGAATTCACCATTTTTTAACTGACCATTAGTTGTAATTTCAAGAGTAACATCAATTCTATCTGGAGTTTCTGCAAGTACAGTTTTTCCATCTAATGTATCTATCTTAAGTCTACATTTATCAACTTTGATTCCAGTAATTCTACCTAAGTATGCACTAGACATCTTGTCATAGACTTCATCACCAATTTTGAATGCCTTTTCACTTGTATCCGCAATATCAGTTATAAACAAATCGTATTTAAATGAATCATCTTCGAATTTAGGTAATTCTAAAGTTCCGTTTTCTAATCTGGTAATCTCTGTAATATATCCGCCACCTGCAAATTTTCCTGCTCTAACATTTATATATTTGCCTATCTTAACATAGTAGTTATTTGCATTTATTAAATCTCCATCTGTATCTGCTACTTCAACTTCAACCACTAAATATATATTAATTTTTTCTGGAGTTTCAGTTAATACGTATTCATTTGTATTAAGATTAATTTTATTAACTAAACATTCTCCTGAAGAAAAAGAAACAACTTTACCTATATATGAATTTGTTTCATTATCATATACATCTACTCCAGTCTCTAAGTACTTTACAAGGCTTTCAGGTACACTAGATACTTTAAGTGTAAAATCAGTCTTATAGTATTTAGCACCAATTGAAACATTACTATCATTTGTGAATATCTTTTTGTAGCCGACTATTCCAACCACTAGAATAATTAGTAGCAAAACTATATCTACTATATTAATTTTACCAAATAGCTTTTTGTCTTCAATTAATTTCATTTTATAAAACCTCACTTATATTAAACTTCGATATACATCTTCTATACTTTTAGCAAATTGTTTTGATGTATATTTTTCTTTGAAAATACTTATCGATTGCATTTTTAAATCCGAGTACAAATTGTAATCTGTTAAAATCTTATACAATCTGTCGGCCATTTCAGTCGAATTTTGTATTGGAACTATATAACCATTTTTATCATCCTGTATCATATCAGGAGTACCACCAATACAAGTAGCAACTGTAGGAATTCCAAGGCTCATTCCTTCTAGTAAAGCTAAATTTGTAGTTTCAGAAAGATAGGAACAATTTACCTGTACATCTATTATATTCAGTACCGATTGAACATCTTCGACAAAGCCAGTAAAAATGACATCATCTTCGATTCCGATCTCTTTTGCATAATCAACTAATTCTTCTTTATAGTCTCCATCACCGACAACTAGACATTTAAAATCTTTTAAACCTTTATTCTTCAATATCTTAATACTATCAAACAATGTCTTATGTCCTTTAAGTTCAACTAACCTTGCAACATATCCAACAACTTTTTCGTTATTAATACCATATTTCTTTTTAAGATTTTCAATATCACTATTTGAAAGTCTTTCATATCCGTCAGTTCCATTTACTATAGTTACAATTAGGTCACTATCTATCCCTTGCTTTATTAAATTCTGTTTTAGATGTTCTGACGTAGCAATAATCTTATCTGCAAACGTTTTTGTAAATGTACCAAATATTGATTTAATCAAAGGATTATTATAAAGATTGGATGGTTCGAAGTCGCAATGTTTAGTATAAACTATCTTCGGTTTAGCTTTAGATATTTTAGCAGATAGTCTAGCAACTATAGATGCGTGCGTATGAACTATATCCGGATTAATAGTATTTATGTGATTTTTCAAAGAAGATAATACTTTAAAATCTTTTGAATTATCTTTTAATCCGTCTAGTTCAATTATATCTACACCCGTAGTCCTAAGTTCAGAGATTAGTTTACTATCTTTAGGAACAATCACAGAAACTTGAAAAGAGTCTTTATCTCTATTTTTGCAATAGTTAATAAGATACTTTCCAGCACCACCAATATTCGTATCACTAATCACATGTAATACCTTTATTTTATCCAATGCTTTCTTCCTTTCCAACCAAGTTTCTAGTTGCAACTGCAAGTGCAATAAATATCCAGAATATTAAAACAATTCGATTATTATACCAAGTGTTATCAAACAAACTTTGAACTATAAATCCACTTAATCCTGACACAAAAGCAATAAGAGTAATTCTAAGCGATTTATCTTTAGATATTCTAATGCCAGCAAAAATCGTTTGAAAAATTCTAAATATAGTTAAAATAAATGCTCCTAGGCCAAAGATACTTGTCTCTACTGCAATTTGCAAAAACAAATTATGAGTATGTTCTGCTCCTACACCATTTAATGCATAATAAGGATATACTAGATTAAAAGCATTGGTACCTTGTCCTAATGGTCTATACCAATAATCCCTAATCATCGAAACAGCGCCTTTCCATATAGAAATTCTATATGATGTAGAGCTATCTTCTGTATTGCCTATACTTGTAAATCGATTTAGTATTGACTTAGGAAGCACAAAAGGCAAGCTAATTAAACCTGCTATAAAAAGTAAAACAAATCTAATATTTATCAGCAATAAGAATACTACTGCTTCTAGTATAACGCCTAAATAACAGCCCCTCGAGTACGTAAGAAGTAAACATACTCCCATAATCCCAAGTGCCATTAAAGAAAACAACTTTTTTCTAAATCCTTTTAAATTGATTAAATAAATTGCACAAACAGGAATTACTAACAATAAATACTCTCCCAAAACATTTGGGTTATCAAATGTTCCACTAACTCTAGTGGTAATATCTTCAAATAATTCTTTATCTACAAAAGAAGAAGAAGCAAAAGCGCCTCCAAATACATATTGATAACCTCCATAAAGAGAGATCAATAAACCAATTCCAACAAATAAAGCAATCATTACATTAAGCTGTTTTTTAGTTTTAATCGTATTAATGATGACGTAGTAATAAATCATAAAGCATAGTAATAATAATCCTATCTTTATACTAGTGCCAATATCAAACGAAACTAAACTACTAATGAAATAGATTACCAAGAATATGTTGAAGAACATATTAACAGGTGAATATACAAACTTAAACTCTTTATCAATCATGATTTTTAAGACAAATGAAAGCATAACGCATATAACAAATACTAAATCGAGCATTGTTGGTAAAATAGGAGCTAAAATAATCGATATGCCAATAAAAATCTCCGTCCTTGCAAATATGCTACCATCAAATATTTTATCAAGTCTTAATTTATTAAAAATTGCTCTTAAAAAATTGATAATCTTATATAGTATTTTTTCAAAGAAACTATCGTTCTTGCGTGTCACTTCTTTAGTAAGCACGCTATAAATTCCACTATTAGTGATTAAAGTCTCAATAAAGCTAATGAATCTTTCGATCGTTTTATATATTATGTTAGTTTTTATTTTTTCCATTAAAACACTTCTTTCAAAACGGCTCTTGGCCGACTAATAACCTTAAATATTTTATCAAAAATAGCCCTATTATTCAATAAAACAATATGAAAAACCCTCAAACCTTGTATCGGTTTGAGGGCATATGCTGATTACTCATAAATTATTATATAATCATTCGTTCGGTTTCGGGTCTTCCTCTTTGGGCTCATCCGAGAAATAAACCTCGTCCATCACAATCTGCTCGACCTTTTCACCCGCTTCGGGAACTTCAGGCTCGCCTTCAGATTCATCCTCGGTCACTTCGGCATCATCAGAAGCCTGTTC
>JAEEGL014645453.1_pt1 | contig 16229 bp, 16 predicted proteins | sample 9134231 | NCBI WGS metagenome assembly JAEEGL01 (sample SAMN16246548, study PRJNA631951) | gut metagenome | biome: gut microbiome; feature: rumen; material: fiber-attached | host: Bos | place: Iran: Karaj | collected 2018-10
AAGACGAAGAAAAAGAAATACTTTCCGGCAATATAGTTAAAGTGAAGTACTCTTATAATCGCGCCAGCCAACGCGAAGGTACATCTATTATGATTGCACTCGCCGGCGTCGCAATGCTACTAATTTTTACAATTTCCGCCATTGCTAACCCTAGCACGGTTAATAGCCTTGGGGCGGGGCTCATTTATGCCGGGTTCCTGTTTTTCGTTTCACTTCCGCCGCTATTTTCCGAACGCAGTAAGCGCATGGCGCAAAAGCAGGAGCATGAAGAGGCTGTCAAAAAAGGTACAAAAGTAATCGGCACCATCGTCAATCTTGGTTATACAGATCTTGGCGGCAAGGGAACTAACGATCGTAACTTTGGCTATACTATAGAATATGAGGATCTTGACCATGGGGAACTAGCGACCATTCATACGCCATCGGCCATATCCGAAAACATGTATATTACAGACAAAGATTTGCCATTAAAGGCTATAGTTTATCTCTATGAAGGAAAGGGCTATATTGATGCGGTTGTCGATCCACCTCTCATGCAAATGGGCGCACGTCAAGCAATTAAAAAATCGCCAGTCATAGCAATTTTGGTATGTATTATCCTCTGCGTAGTACTTTATAGTATTGGTCAAATTATTGCTTCTGGGATTGCCTTCATAGTAGGTGTCGCTATATTAATTATTTATATTCATTACCAACAAATACATAGGTAAATAATGTCGAACAAGAAAAGCTACAAAAAGACTGAAGAACCATTGATTAAAAACATGGTTGATATTCGCTACGACTACACTCATATTTCTGAAGGAGAAGTAATCGGAATATGTATGATGGCATTATGTCTTGGAATAATGCTACCGGGACTAATTGCACTAACTATCGCGACTACTGGCTTCATATTTTTAGTGCCATTATTTGTTATAATAGCCGTATTTTCTTGTCTACCTTTCGGTTTAATTGTGCCAAATTATCGCTATCGCAAGCAGAAACGCAAACAGGCCGAATATATTTTTGCAAATGGCACGCTAGTTATAGGCGACATTGTTAGCCTTAATACAACCGAAATCGGCAATAGTTCTACAGGCCAAAAAAACTTTAGTTATAATATTGAATACGAAGATCCGTTCCATGGCAAAACCATTAAAATCACTACTCCTTCGGCTATTGGGGACGAGATGTATATTAGGGAAGAAGACTTGCCACTAAAAGTAACTATTTATTGCTACAACGGAAATGCGCTCGCAAAGAGTATTATCAACCCGCCAATTAGAAAAATGAGAACTCGCAAACATATAAAATGGTGGTCACTCGCGCTTGGCGCTGTCTGTGTTACAGTTGGAGTTTTTTTAAATGCCGCCGATATGGATGGATTAGCGACTGTCTTTTACGCGCTCGGTTTTGCATCAATGCTCTTCACGGTGATGTGCATCCAGTTTAAGTAGTAATATGTTAAAATATATCTTATGGATATTGAGAAAATCCGTAATTTTTGCATCATTGCGCACATCGATCACGGCAAGTCGACTTTAGCTGACCGCATGCTTGAACTTACCGGCACGGTCGAGAAACGCGAGATGAAATCTCAGTTGCTTGATAGCATGGAGCTTGAGCGCGAGAAGGGTATCACTATTAAACTCACGCCTGCCCACATGCACTACAAGGGCTATATTTTGAATCTCATCGATACTCCAGGGCACGTTGATTTCTCTTATGAAGTTTCACGTTCGCTCCAGGCCGTTGAGGGTGCTATTCTCGTGGTTGACGCTACTCAGGGCATTCAAGCGCAAACTCTTGCCAACGTATATTTAGCGCTCGAACAAGATTTAAAAATTATTCCAGTTATAAACAAAATTGATTTACCGGCTAGCGACGTGCCGCGCGTGACGGCCGAGATTATTAATTTACTTGGATGCGATGAATCTGAAATTATTAAAGTTTCCGCTAAGACTGGCGAGAATGTCGACAAAGTCCTTGATGCGATTATTGAACGCGTTCCGGCTCCAGCCAAATCGACCGACGGTCATACGCGCGCCCTCATTTTTGATTCCTATTTTGATGATTATCGCGGCGTGATTCTTTATGTACGTATGTTTGATGGCTCGTTGCCGAAGAATGCCAATATTCGCATGATGGCCACCGAATCCAACGATGTTGCACTCGAAGTTGACGTATTGAATCCGAAAATGTCCCCACGTCCAGAGCTTGGCTGCGGTGAGATTGGCTATATCGTCACGAACCTCAAAGCTACGCGTGAGGCAAAGGTTGGCGATACTGTGACGATCGCGAATAATCGCGCCTCCGAACCGCTTCCTGGCTACAAAAACGTGCATCCATTTGTTTATGCTGGCTTTTTCCCGGTCAGCAACGATCAGTATAAGGACTTAAAGGAAGCACTCGAAAAACTCGCTCTTAGTGATTCGGCTTTGCAATTTGAACCAGAGAATTCGCCAGTACTTGGCTTTGGTCTCCGCATTGGTTTCCTCGGTCTACTCCATATGGATATTATTCGCGAGCGTCTCGAACGCGAATTTAAACTCGACCTTATTGTTACGAATCCATCAACCGACTATCACGTCACGCTCACGACTGGCGAAGAACTCGATATTCGCTCCGCTTCCGATTTGCCAGACATTACGCGCGTGGCTGAAATTCGCGAACCTTGGGCCAAGGGCGAAATCATTACGCCGAAGGAATATATTGGCTCGATTCTCGAACTTATTGTCAGTAAACGTGGCGTTCAGAAAAATATTTCCTATATCGACACGCGTGCAGTGATTGATTTTGAGGCCCCGATGGCTAACCTTTTGACTGATTTCTATGACCAGCTTAAATCCGCCACTTCCGGCTATGCCTCATTTAACTACGAGCTTGGCGGCTACAAAGCTGAAGACCTCGTTCGTATTGATTTCCTCGTTGCCGGCGAACGTGTGGATGCGCTGAGCGTGATGGCGCATCGCAGTGAAGCGGATGGTATTGGCCGTGTTGTCACGAAAAAACTCAAGGAAGTTATTCCACGTCAAAACTTTGAAGTAGCGCTTCAGGCCGCGATTGGTGCTCGTATTATTGCGCGTGAAACCATCGGCGCTTATCGCAAGGATGTGACCGTTAAGATTCATACTGGCGACCGCGATCGTAAAGCCAAGTTGATGGAAAAACAGAAACGCGGCAAAGCTCGCATGAAACGTTTCGGTAAAGTTGATATTCCGAGCGAAGCTTTCACCGTAATGCTCAAAAGAGATTAAAAAAATCCCCCTTGCGGGGGTATTTTTTATTGTTCGAGTGGAATTTCTTTGCCTTGTTCGCGCATGGCCATATCATATAGGCCGACGATGGCATTATAAAGCACCGTGTCACGGTCTTTGTTGGCTGTAATTGGTACCAACAGGTCGCGTTTGCGGTAGGTTTCAATCACTGGCATAGTCTTTTCGATGAATTCTTTGATGCGAACTTCGAGAATTTCGAGATCATGATCGTCTTGGCGCTGGCCGCGGTCTTGGAGCATTCTTGCGGCTTCCCAACGATTCTTTACTTCGGCTTCGGAAACATTCAAGAGCAGCACTGCTTTAATTGGATGTCCACCATCATTAGCGGCGGCAATAACGTCATATTCCTCACCTTCCCAACGCCCGACGCTGCTCAAGATGAGCGGATAGTCACGTAAATCTTCGCGCTTTAGGTATGGTAAGACTAGGTCTTGGAATTTAGAAGTTGGCGCGAGCACGCCTGCGGCCAAATCTTTTAATAATTCTTTATCACCGGCCGATCGCAAAATTAAACCCGAGCTGAGCAATCTCGCTCCAAGTAACTCCGCTAGGCGCACGCCGACGGTATCTTTTCCAGAAAAGGGCAAACCGAAGATGTTTATGCTTCCGGTACCAAGCCATTGTTTGATTATTGCTAAATATTGTTCCATTACTGGTATAATAATAGCATATATGGATAACCAGGATGCTAAGAAAAATGGGCTAGTTGGCATTGCCGGTGATATCTTCAGAGGCGAAGCCAAACTAACGAATGAAGAAGACGTCAAACGTGCTACCGATTCAACGGCGGGCAACAATGAAGATGTCTTGATTCACCCTCAGAATTACGGAAACGTACAAACGCAGAGCGTAGTTGAAACTGCTCGTGAACAGGCCGAAAAAGAGCTCGCTCAAATTAAGGCTTATAACGAAGAAATGCTTCGCCGCCAAAAAATTGAAGAAAATAAGGCAAAGGCAAAGCGCGGTGCTATTCGTACAGCATTGGTAATCTTTGTAATTATTATTCTCGTCGTTGTTGGCTGGGTGGTCATCAGTGCCTTGATGGGCGTCTACAATCCACCAGCTCCAACTCCTGCCCCAGATCCAGAAGAACAGGCTAAGCGTGATACCGTCGATGGCTATAAGTGCAAGACTGCAAAGTGTTACAAGATGTCTGATATGCCAGACCATCGCATTATTCTGCGCGATGACCAATACTTTATCTTTGACCCGAAGACTGGTGAAGCTAGCTTAACTACGATTTTGAACCAAGAGTACCATAGCATCAGTGCTTTCGCTTGGGGAAACGATATCTTAGTGGATCTCGATGAAGAGACTGGTTTCCATGGTCTATATTCGGTAAATTCTAACCGCGTAGTTACTGGCTTCAACTACGATATGTTCGCAAACAAGATTGAAGATAGCAGCTATGCCGATATGAATTGGGCGGAAGGTCAATATATCGTCGCGAAGAAAGATAGCCAATTCCGTCTGATTCGTCTGCTCGACGGCAAAGAAATCATCCATGGCACCGATCGCGTATTCGTGCATGATAAGTTCTGTGTCTCGTTTAATGCTAGTGGCGAACGTCGTATTTATACACTCGAAGGCGATCAAGTAAAAGTCGCCCCAGCAGGCTCATATATCTTTATTAAGGGTGAATATGTCGTCTGGTTTAAGGATGATGCTTCAACGGACTTTGAAATGTACGACAGTACCGGCAAGAGGATTCAGGATAGTAAGAATGCCGAATTTGCCCGTATTCGCAAATTCAAGAGTAAAGAACGCCTCAGTGGCATGCTGGCCGACACTACGTATTTTGCTATTAGACCAGCTAATTAGCAGACCTTGTCAAAGAGTGCTAAAAAGCATAAAATATAGCTATGACAGATCGTCAAAGAGAAATACTTTATGCAATCATTGAGGAATACGCCGAGCTCGCAACGCCTGTCGGTAGTGTGACGCTTGCTAAGCTTTTTGATTGCTCTTCGGCCACTATTCGTGCCGAAATGGTCAAACTTGAAGCGATGGGCTACATTACTCAGCCGCACACCTCTGCTGGTCGCGTGCCAACCGATGCCGGCTATCGCCTCTATGTCAACTCGCTCCAGGAAAGAATCGACCGCGAGGCCGATGAGAAGCCAGAGCGTGAACAAATCGAGCCAGCCGACCGCCAATCCAAGGCGCTCGCCACTCGCATTCAGCAACAAACCAGCGCCGACTATGCTATTCGCGCCGCCGTGGATAGTCTCGTTCATCTTACCGGCAACCTTGGTTTAGCTACCATTGGCGATCAAATCTATATTTCAGGTTTCGGCAATCTCTTTTCTCAACCAGAATTCGTTCAGGCAGCTCAAGTCCAAGCCGTTGGTAAACTTCTCGATAACATCAAGCCATGGCTCATGGAAGTTCAACCAAATGAGGCCATCAATGTCTATATCGGTACCGAAAACCCAATCGGTAAAGCTTCAAATGTTTCACTCATCATCTCGCGCTTCCGCTCGCCATATTCCGACCGTAGCTATATTGGTGTTCTGGGGCCAACGCGTCAATCGTATAAACGTGTCATGTCGCTCGTGCGTCATGCTGGATTAATGTTGGAGGATATTATTCTATGAACGAAGATAATGATTTAAACGAAAGCATCAATTCTGAGGACCAGAACCTCGAAGATGGCACTCAACAAAGAGAAGTTGGCGAAACGAACGCTGAATCAATGGGCGAGGCGGCTATTCATGCCTCCAGAGCAAAAGCGACGAAATTGTTTAGTAAGAAGCCCAAGAAAGACGTCGATGATGAACAGAATGCCAAAATCGCTGAGCTCACGAATGACCTCCAGCGTACTCGCGCCGATTTTGAAAATTTCCGCCGCCAGACCGATATTCAGAAAGAGCAGTATGGAAATGTTGTAAAATTCACAACAGTTAACAAAGTATTACCGCTCATTGATGATATCGAACGTGCAATTGCGGCTAATCCGGATACTTTGCAGCCACTCCAGAAAAATCTCGAGAAGACTATTATTAACCTTGGCCTCACTAAGATCGAGTCCGAACCAGGTACGGCTTTCAATCCAGATTTACACGAAGCCGTTATGGTCGATGGTGATGGCGAAGAAGAAGTCATCGCTGAGACTCTCCGCACTGGCTATTATTATGAAGGGCAAGTACTTCGCCCAACTATGGTAAAAGTTTCTAAACAATGAAAATCTCTATCATAACGCTCTTTCCGGACATGTTTGATAAGGTTTTTAACCAGTCCATGCTTTGGAAGGCCCAAGATCGTAATCTTGTTGAATTTGAGTTAATCGATTTGCGTCAGTTCGGTCTTGGTCCGCGTCATCAAGTTGACGACACGCCATATGGCGGCGGTGACGGCATGTTATTGAAGCCAGAACCATTATTTGCGGCGGTTGAAGATGCTAAATCTCGTAATGCGGACGCCAAAGTCGTCCTCATGACGCCAAAGGGCGTAATTTGGGACCAAGCTCATGCGCAGAAGTTTGCCAATTCTGGTGAAAACTATATTTTTATTTGTCCACATTATGAAGGCTACGACGAACGTATTCTAACTCTCGTCGATTACCAGGTCTGCCTCGGCAAATTCATTATGACTGGCGGCGAAATTCCGACCATGGCCATCGTTGATTCAATCGTACGTCTCATTCCAGGCGTACTTGGCGGCGAGACTTCAGCTGAAATTGAAAGTTTTTCTGACGGCGATAATTATGAATATCCGCAGTACACTCGTCCGGCCGAATTTCGCGGCATGAAAGTTCCAGAAGTCTTACTAAACGGCAACCATGCTGAAATCGCCAAGTGGCGCGCCGAAAACGCCCCTAAAACTCCTCAAGAATAGTAAAATATAAGTATGGATTTAGCGGCACCCGTTGAAGAGGTGAAGGGAATCGGTCCAAAGACCGCCGAAGTTTTGCGTAAAGCGGGCATTTTGACGCTGCGCGATTTGGTCTATCATCTACCGCGCGATTATGAAAATTTCCAGCAAGCCCAGAACATTTCCGCACTAAAACCTGGCAATGTGGTTATTAAGGCTAAAGTTGAACAAATATCCACGCGTCGTATGCGTCGCAATCTTGCCATTACGGAAGCGACTCTGCGTGATAAGTCTGGCGCCATTAAGGCAATTTGGTTTAACCAACCATATCGTGCTAAGCAATTTGATCAAGAAAAAGAATATTATTTTTCGGGCGAAATGGCGCTCAAGTATGGCCGCTATCAAATCTCTAATCCTTCCGCTACGCTTGCGAGCGACTACGATTCCGCGAATACGGCCAAGATTCAGCCAATTTATCCGGCTCGTGGCACAGTCAAATCGCAAGACTTTAAGAAATTCATTAAAACTATCAGTAATAATATTGCGCTAGTCCCCGACATGATTCCGAATTTTCCGGGCCGCGCCGACGCACTGTTTGACGTGCATTTTCCGGAGTCGGTTGAGCAGGCGAGAGCTGGCCGTGAATATCTAGCTACCGAAGAATTGTTCAGTCTTCTGCTTGCTGCCAAACTTAATCGCGAAGAAAACCAGAAGCTTCGCACCTCGCCAATCAAGGGCGACATGGAAGAGTTTAAGGCCTTTATAGAAAAACTACCATTCAAGCTTACGAACGCTCAGCGCCGCGCTACTTGGGAAATCCTTCAAGACATGGAAAGCGATATTCCAATGAACCGCCTCCTGCAGGGTGATGTCGGCTCTGGCAAAACCATGGTAGCAGCACTCAGTGCCTTCATGGCCGCGAACGCCGGCTTCCAAACGGCCCTTATGGCGCCAACCGAAGTGCTTGCTACGCAGCACGCCGAATCGCTCGCGAAATTATTCGGCAATAAACTTAGCGTCGCCCTATTGACCGGTTCAACCAAACACAAAGACGAGCTGAAGAAACATATTAAAAACGGGGAAGTCAATCTCGTAATCGGTACGCACGCGCTGATTACTGATGATACTGAGTTCGCCAAGCTTGGCCTAGCAATTATCGACGAGCAGCATCGTTTTGGCGTGATGCAGCGCCAAAAACTTCTCAGCAAAGCCCATACTATGCCGCACTTACTTTCGATGACTGCCACGCCGATTCCGCGCTCGTTGCAGCTCACGATTTTTGGCGATTTGTCGGTTTCGATTTTGGACGAATTGCCGGCTGGTCGTCAACCAATCACAACCAAAATCGTATCGCCAAATTCAACCAAACAAATGTGGCAGGCTATCGAAAAAGAGCTCGTTGCAAAACATCAGGTCTACTACATTTGCAAGAAAATCGACGATAAAGGCACTAGTGATCTTTCGAACGTCAAAAAAGAATCGCAGAAAATTGCCCATCAATTCCCGAACCATAACGTTGCATATTTGCACGGTCGTATGAAGCCGGCCGAAAAAGATGAAATTATGACACTTTTCGCTAATGGCGAAATTGATATTCTGGTCAGCACGACGGTAGTTGAAGTGGGTGTAAATGTGCCGAATGCGACTGTGATGGTAATTGCTGATGCGGACCAATACGGTCTTTCGCAACTTCATCAGCTTCGTGGTCGCGTTGGGCGTGGTAGTGATGCTTCGTATTGCTATTTAATCAACTCCAATTCTGACGCGCCAACCAGACGCCTGCGCGAAATTGAGCGTTCGCAGGATGGTTTCTATCTTGCCGAAGTTGATTTAAAACTCCGTGGCCCAGGCGAATTATACGGCTCGCTCCAGCATGGTGCACTCGATTTACGTATCGCTACCATTACGGACACTAAGCTTGTCCATCGCGCCGATGGGCTCGTAAAAGAATTCATAAAAAACGGTTACGATATGGTAGAATATAAAGAGTTAAACGAGTCTGTCCGTAAATATCAACGCTTAACTACTTTGAACTAAAATGTACGCAACACTAGGTGTAAATCCAAACTCAAAACATTCGGGTGAGTTGATTGGCACGCATCAAAAGCTCGACAAATCTGCACGCAGATTGTTGTCGAAATATGTGCCAGCGGCTTCACGCAAGTTTCCATCAATTGATGAGATTCTTAATTTTGAAGGCATCCGTGGGCCAGACGGCCTGAAGCGCAAATCGCCGGGCGTTGATGAACCGGAGCATTTTATTATTCCGGACAAAGACGATGGTGTTTTAATTGGCTATATTCGCGATCATCATTGGAATCTCGTGCGTGCCTTGCGTCGCAAGGATCGCGAGCGTGCCGCTTTTGAAGCTGCTTGGCTTGCTCACGCCATCACTGATGGTTTAACGCCGGCCCACCATTATCCATTCCGCAAAGTTGTCGATGAGCTGATGAATGATCAGGATTATAAAACTCTATTCGGCGTACAAGTCAAAGGTATTATGCGTGGTCGTAATCTTGCTGAAGCCGCACGTAATAACTGGCTTTATTGGGGCGCTGGCGGTGTTATGACGAAGCATATCGCTTTTGAATATGGTGTTGCTTATGCGATTACACCACTTCCACTAAAATCGCTTGCGCCAAAAGATATCAAAAAAGATGATTTTATAGCTTCAAACTTCGAAAAAGTATTCTATACCGCGCTTGAACGCGTAGACGCCATGAAAATGTATGATGAATTCCTGCAAAAAGGCTGGAATACAGAACTAATCGTGCGCACCAGGGAAGTGCTCGTACCAGAAATTGTCCGCGCTATTACGCTCGCCTGGGCCTCGGCATTCTTGGAGGCGCAAAATGGCAAAAAATAACCTACGCATTGTTTCTGGCAAGTTTGGCGGTCAATACATTGAGGCGCCAAAGACCAGCGCGACACATCCAATGGGTGAACGCGAACGCATGGCGATTTTCAATAGTCTTCGTGATGAAATTCCTGGTCGCCGTATACTTGATGCTTTCGCGGGCAGTGGTGCTATCGGCATCGAAGCTCTATCGCTTGGCGCCGCACGTGTAGATTTTATGGAAATTAATCCAAAAGCCATCAGGGCAATCAAGAAAAACCTCGCCAAGCTTGGCAACCCGGACTATACCAGCATTTTGCGTTCGCCGGATGGCAATTATGGCATTATATTCGCTGATCCGCCATATGATAATCCGCAGTATGACATTATTGCCGCGCTCGTGGCCCACCTCGTTCCAGGCGGATTCTTCGTCCTTTCTCATCCAGAGCAACCAGAGCCACCAGTATTTAATTATCTGAAGTTGATTAGTGATAAAAAATACGCCGCCGCGCATATCAAGATTTACGTCAAAATTTAAGCACAAAAATAGATCGGGACACCTCTGACTCGATCTACTCCTGCGTTTTGTCTTTATTTATAATGCAAAACCATCGCGCTTGATTAAAACGTTGCGCGCTTCGCCTTGCATAGCAACAATGTTAATTTTCATTACACCTCTTTATTTTGTATTTGGTCTGTTTGTCTCTCACACTACACTTATATAAATAATAAAGAATAAGCATTTAAAATGCAAGTATTTTTATCTAAAATGCTATACTTAAGATATGAGTAGTAACATTCCAAGCGCACCAACTACTACTGGTGCCGAATCAAAAAATAGCAGCGGCAGCACCGCTATTATCATCACTTTAATCGTAGTATTCTGCGTTATCGTTCTTCCGCTAATCGTTGGCGCAATAATCGTATTCGCAATTCTCGGCTTCGTCAACGATCATATTGATGAATGGGACGTAAATGGCATAATTCATGGTATTAGCTACCTCGAATCCGATGGCGCGCCATTAACTCATAATGAATCCATCGCAATCCGTAACGTAGTCTCCCAGATTGAAAGCGCCAAAGATGGTGCTGGCACAATTTCCCGTCTCGACTGTCTCTATCTTGAGCGTGTCGCTAGCTATTATACCGAGCAGCCAACTCTCTGCAATAATACCTATATCTATGGCGAGGCGACTTATCAGAACAAGTATAACAACGACAAAGTCGAGTATAACAATGGTACTTATAAGTTATATGTCAGCGACGGCACGACCTGCGCCGAATATACTTTCAATGGCGTGCTTGGTTCACATAATGGCTACAGTACAGGTAAAAGCCTTTGCGACACCGAAAAAATGGTTAAGCTCGAGATTGTCGATGATGGCGGGGAGCTCGAACCGTATAACGAGTATCATCTCAAGCTAGATAACGACGATGATGATCAAAACGAGATTAATATCAATATTAAATCGTAAATAAAAGGAGGAGATATTAAATGAAAAGAAAAGGATCAGTAGCACTTATTGTAGCTTGCGTGATTGGCGGCATTTTGTTGCTGCTTGGCTTAATCTATATCAGCAATCACAATACTATCGTTGGTCTTGAGGAAAACGCAAAAAGAAAGCTATCCGACGTAAAAGTTCAGCTCGAGCGCCGCGCCGATTTAATTCCGAACCTCGTCGAAACGGTCAAGGGCTACATGCAGCATGAGGAAAAGATTATCAAGGACATTACTGATGCTCGTGAAAAGATGCTCGGCGCAAATACCGTCAAAGAAATGAGCGAAGCTAATGATCAGCTCAACGCCGCACTCCAGAGCTTGAATGTGGTTGTCGAAAACTACCCAGACCTCAAAGCTAGCGAAACTTTCATTAATCTTCAAGACGAACTAGCTGGTACTGAAAATCGTATTTCGACTGCACGTCGTGACTATAACCAAGCCGTCAAAGATTACAATACTAAGATCAAGACCTTCCCGGCTTCAATCGTAGCCTCGATGATGGGCAAAGAAGAAATGTCTTATTTTGAAGTTACCGACCCATCCAAAGAAGCAGTCCCGGAAGTAAAGTTTAGCGAGTAATACTTAATGAGAAAAATCCTTGCCGTCATTTTTGCAGCTATCTGTTTTTTGGGCGTGCAAAACGCATCCGCAATCGTTGCGCAGACGTCGGATTTTTATGTTAATGATGCCGCTAATTTGCTCAGCGAAGACACTGAACGATTCATTATGGAGCACAGTGTCGCTCTTGCGGAACAGACGAAAGCGCAAATCGTTGTTGTGACTGTGCCAAACCTTGAGGGGATGTCGCTTGAAGAATATGCCACGACGCTATTTCGCCAATATGGTATTGGCGACGCAGAACTAAACAATGGCGTCTTGATGCTACTGGCTTTAGAGGAACGCCAGTCGCGCATTGAGGTGGGTTATGGTCTCGAGGGCCGCCTGACTGATGGGAAAACCGGCCGCATCCAAGATGATTATATGATTCCATATTACAAGGATAATGACTTTAATAATGGCATCCTGAATGGCTATAAGGCTCTCTACGAAGAAGTATGCCAAGAATATGGGCTCGAATCCGATGCGGTGCCAGTTCACCCTATCACGGCAAACTATAGCGACCTCAATGATATTAATACTGATAGGCCTCAATATGTTGTCCTGCTTTCTGTCCATTTCTTCATAAGCTTAATCCTTAGCGCATTCGTTCATGTCTCTGAGCGTTTTTCGAAACGCCTGACATGGCTTGCCGTCTGGGCGGTTGCAATTTTTGGGATAGCTAATCTATTCATTCTTATATTCGATAGTCCATATGATTTCGAAAAAGTTACGACCCTTAGCACGATGCTGTATTTTATAGCTGGAATATCATACTTCTTCACATTTTTCGGTACCGATGGTGGCGGTAGCTTCAGTGGCGGCGGTGGCGGCGGTGGCTTCAGCGGCGGCGGTGGCGGCGGCGGCTTCAGCGGCGGCGGCGGTTCTTCCGGCGGTGGTGGCTCCTCGCGCAGTTTTTAGCAAAAAATGGTATCATAGTAAAAAGGTTAAGCATGGACGAAAATCCCTACGAGAATAAAATCGAGTTTGCGCTTCGTTATGGCGAATTAGATGAACTTCCTGTCCCAAAGAGCCACCGCAAGTTGATTAGTATTCTTGCTATTGCTTGCGTCGCATTCGTAGGTATTATTAGTTTAGCGGTTACTATTCGAAATAATAATCTAATCACTATTAGTTTTAACGCTGACGGTGGTTCCTCGGTTGAAGACATCGTAATCGATAAAGGATCAACCATTAAGCTTCCGGTCACCACGCGTGCTGGTTATGAATTTGAAGGCTGGTATCGTAACGGAACGAAGGTTAGCGAAGATATTGAATACGATATAAGCACTGTCTTGACGGCGCGTTGGTTGCGCGAAGGCGCTGAAACATTTTTGGTTGATTTCGATTCCAAAGGCGGCAGTACAGTAGAGTCGCTAAGGGTTGAATGTGGCGACGAGCTACGATTGCCATCCGCGCCAAAACGTGACGGTTACTCGTTCGTGACATGGATCGACAAAAACGAAACGCCAATCCTCGACGGCGCTTTGCTGGCCTGCGAAGATATCTTGCTCACGGCCAAATGGACTAAGGGAGAAAGCAAAGTTGAAGGTCCAGACAAGATTACGCTAGATCAAAAAACCGTTGACCTAACGGTTGGCGATACTTGGCTACTAGTTGCTACCACTGAACCGGCCAACGCTAAGAATAGTACAGTTATCTGGACTAGTAATGATCCAGAAGTTGTTTCAGTTGACACTAACGGGTTATTGACCGCTCATAAAATCGGCGAAGCCGTAATTACTGCCGCCACAATTAACGGTAAGTCTGAGACAGCGGTAGTATATAGCGACATTGATAGTATCACTATTAAGGCTTCATCTGATCTTGAATATATTACCAACTATGGTAGTCTTGATGCCCAGAAGAGTATAGATTTTACTGTTACGACTTTCCCAGAGATTCCGCTCGAAGATTCTGATTTCACATGGGAATCCAGCAATACGTCTGGTATTGCCGCAGTTGCGTCACTTAACGCCAAGGGTACCTCTGGTACATTAACCGCCAATACTGTTAGCGGCAACGATATTGTTCCGGTCACGATTACCGTGTCGGTTGGTCGCGTAAAGAGCGAGGAAGTTACGATTTATGTCGAGCCAAAATTGATTCTGAATGGTGAGGATACAGTTACTAACAATCAAAAATTGACCGTCACGGCTAGCACGGCTGTTTCCGAGTGGAACGTCCGCGCCAAAGAGGGGTCGACAGTTATGACTCTCGCCGTAAGCCGCGGTGAGCGCAAAATTGTCGTAAAACCAACACTCGTAAAAGAAGGCGTTAAAAGCTCACCTCTAGTAATTACCGCTATTACTCGTGCGGGCCAGAAAGTCGACTTTAACGCTGACTGTGTCGCCGAACAACAATGAAAGCCTACTTAATTAAAGCCAACACTGATACGAAAAAGCTATCTAGTGTATTATTTCCGCGCGTATTTTATCTAGAAACTGGCGAGAAAATTCAATACGAAGATTTACGCCGCAATCAAAACGGTAAGCCTCAAGCCGAAAATGGCATTTATTTTAATATCAGCCACACGGGGAACTATTGGTGTATCGTTTTTTCCGACTCCGAATGTGGCATCGATATTGAGTTGAACCGAACGTTGCGCGCTCATATGTCGCGCAAAATTCTATTTGATGGCGAAAAACTAATTGATGATAATTTGCTCAAAAACTGGGTAATGAAAGAGGCCTACGCTAAAATGATTGGCGTTGGAATCAGTATTAGTTTTTCTACGATTGATCTCGAAAGCGTTACGGAAGAATATGAAGTCTCTGATTTGTCTGCAGAAGATTATATTTGCTATGCCGTTGGCGCCACGCCCGTAACCGATATCGTCAAAATGAACTGGGACGGCACAAATTTAGTTTAATAAATCTATTTGCGAATTACGTAGAACTTGGCGTTTTCGGTAAGCTGGTTGAATAGTTCGGAGCGTGATAAGTAAATAATCATCTGTTCATGGAAGTACCAGTCGCTATTTTTGAGGCCATCTTCCGTAAAATCCTCTGGAATAAAAGTAAGATAATCGCACTCTTCTGGCCGGCTAGCATACACAATCAGTGTTTTAGACTTCTTTTCCTGGAAAGACATTTCTTTTTCGTCTGTGATTACTACAATCACATTATCTTGATCCAAGTAATAATTTAGAATGTTTGAATTCATAGCAGGGATGATGGTCGCATCGGATAAATCAAGGTTCTTAATTTTAAGATTATAATCAGTAATAATTTCATCTGGAGTAGCGCCATAATTGAAAGAATACTTGTTTTTTGGCTCGTAATCTTTATGCGGATTGGTTTTTACTTTATCAGCTAAAGTCTGGTTAAGCGTCTCCTGCTGCTTGTACTCTTCCGCCGAAATAGAACCGTCATCTTCGACCTTCTTTTCTTCTTCCGAAGCAGACCATCCATTCTGGGCTGCGAATGCTATAGCAACACCTAATCCGATAAACAACAATCCGAGAATTGAGAAAATCACAATGCGCTTCACCCTTGAAGCAGATTTTGGTTTCGCTGGAGTTGGCGCTGCGGCTGGCATAACCGGTTGAGAAGGGCTAATAGAATTCAAATATGCCATATTTGAACCAGGATTGTTTGGATACATAATTAGTGCCCACAATCCATTTTATTATCGCCGCTCTTTGAGGTCGGAATGTAGTAGTAATTATCATAAGGGAAGCGGTTTTTATTCGTGACTTTTACGCAGCCATTGCCGCCAGCATTAGTACGGTAACCGCCTAGTACGCCAGAAGTATTTACCCAAAGAATGCCGTCGCCCCATGTTTCCAAAAATAGAAAATCGGATGACTTCAGAACATTGCGATCCGCGCCCTTTCTGACGCCGACAATAACAGCATAGTGGCGTTGAATATTGCTGCCGCCATCGTTAATAGTGACGCGATGAACTACTGGAATACCTGCCATAATTTCGTCGTATGTTCCCTTAAAACTCGTTTCGGTCTTTGAGGAGAATCCCTTAGCGCGGTTAGTGCCACCACCAGCGCTACAAGAGTCGGCAGTAAGTGTATCGTAATACATATCGTGCGCGAAGTTCTTTGACACGACATCACAGTGGCCGTCTTGGGCGCTAGAGTTGCTGTGGTTGCCATTCAAATCGTATAGCTTTCCATCACTTTGGTTAATATGGTATTTCTGAACTTTATCGGTCAGGAACTTTTTCAGACCAGTACTGTCGCTACCGTCATCTTTGACACCATTAA
>JAEEGL014605610.1_pt1 | contig 16228 bp, 20 predicted proteins | sample 9134231 | NCBI WGS metagenome assembly JAEEGL01 (sample SAMN16246548, study PRJNA631951) | gut metagenome | biome: gut microbiome; feature: rumen; material: fiber-attached | host: Bos | place: Iran: Karaj | collected 2018-10
GTGATATCCACTTTTATCATAAAATTTAATAGCATTTTTATTATAAGCAAATACATCTACTAAAACATATTTACAACCTACACTTTTAAAATACTCTTCCATTTTAGATATTAAAGCTTTACCAATACCTTTACTTCTAGTTTTAGAAGTAACTATAAGTTCAGTTATTTCTCCTTCTTTTGGACATTTATAATCTAAATAATCATGGTCATCATATTGTCTTATTGTTCCCATGATTAAGCCAATAGCTTTATCATCTTCTATAGCTAAATAGCATTTACCATTATAATTTGATACATTATTTAAATCGTATTCAGTCATTTTAATTCGATAATCATTATGAATTTGTTCTAATTCATCTTGATCAATTGAAACAATATATTCTCCTAGTTCTACAAGTAAATCTCTAACATCTTCTAAATATTTATCTTCATATTCTATTATTTCCATAGTATCTCCTATAAACATATTAATGTTATTATATCACAAATTATTAATATTCCACTTTTTAGGATAAATATACTCTATTTTACTAGTCTTAGGACTATAATGTTTTTTTATTTTAGTTCTATTAGATTTCAAATCAGGTTTTGCTTCTCTTAAGTATTTATCAAGTTCACAAAAAAGATTCTGGCAGTCTATTAACTGAAGAGGTCTATCTCCTATTCTTTTAAAAATTAAACCTAATCTTTTAAATTCTTCGTCCTGATGTTCATACATATATCTAATTACATCTTCATTAGACGTATTTCCTAAACTTTTAAAACACTTCTTTATACCTCTAAGAGAACCAGGCCCTGCTACTGTAAACTCATCTTCTTTAAAATTAGTAGCATCACTATAATTAATATCAGTAATTAATTGATAAGCCATAAAGTTACCTATTAAAGGATAACTCTTTATTAAATCAAAAGCCTGTTTCATACTTTTAGAGTTTATTATTTTATCTTGAACTTTATCTATAATAAACATTTTATTTAAAAGTGCTAAATGATTATCGTGTTTTCTATCATAACCAAAAGCTTTATTAGCGCAGCTAATATAAGCATCGTTATATAAAGTAATTCCTTCATCAAAAGCATCACTAAGTACTTTAGAGTACTTATTCATATCAAAATTACTTAAAGTAATATCCCCAAAATTATTTAAAAGTAGTTCCCAGGTAGATTCCTTATTAAATATTTTAAATAATACTATTCTAAATATCATATCTTCTTTTGAATAACTATTACCACTATATATAACATTTTTAAGTAAATACTGACTTACTCTATCACTAGCTCTATAACTATTACAAAACTTATATTCTCTTAAAATAATATCATCAGTCCAAGGAGGCTTCTCTCCATTTAATTTCTTCCAAAAGATATTTTGTCTTTCACATGCAAAATACCAATATAAATCATATATTTCATCTCTTTTTATCATATGTATACCTCACATTTTTAATTTATTTTAATAAAAATAAGACTTGATATCAAGTCTTATTTATCTAAATTCTATATGATAATACTGAGTATTAGAAGATGCATATCCAGTATAATCAGAGTATCCTCCAGCAAGTGTAAGTTTATGAACACCTATATACTTAGCAATATCTATTTCGTATTTTATCCAGTTAGTATCTAGAACAGAATAATTTACATATAATAATTCATCATCATCTACACCCATCATTACATTACCATGGTTAGCACCTTTTCTTGCATAGAATGTTAACACATTAAAATTACTTAAATCAATATCTTTATACCATTTGCGATAATGTGCTAAATATACAGATCTTGGTTGATTTTGATAATTATATAAATCAGATGTTCCTGTAATAGATAAACCTGGAGTGCCATCTGGATTACCACTTGTTACTACTACTGAACCTTGGGTACTTCCAGAATTTAAGAAATCTGTAGTAAAGATAAAACTTGGATTAGTTTTAACAAGTATATCCCTTCTTTTTAAATTCATATCTTTATCTACACCTATTACTGAAGCAACATAACTCATATTAGGTTCTACATTAGGTATTTTACATACACCATCTCCGGATTCATACTGAAAATTCCCATTTAATCCGCAGTATATATATATAAAGTTTTCATCACTATTATCTAAAACAAAAGATATCATAGATGCTGATGGTTTTGGTGTAACTTTTAAATCATATGTAGACATATAACACTTATCAGTAATCTTATATCTTAAATCATCAATAGCTTCTTTAACATCAGGAGCACTCCATCCTGGATGAGTAGAAGAAAATCCTACATTTTCAGCAAAAACAGAGTACGCAAAAGTTGTACCTATACTTAAAACAAGTATGGTAAAGGTGAATATAAAAATATTATTTTTAAATATTCTCTTCACTACTTTCACACTACTCTCTATCATATTTTATTATATCAAATAAAAAGACTAGATATCTAGTCTTTTATCTTAATTCAATATGATAGTACTGAGTATTAGATGAAGAAGAACCTGAATAATCAGAATATCCTCCAGCTATAGTAAGTGTATGAATACCAGTATAATTAGTTAAATCAACCGTATACAAAGCCCAGTTTGTATCAAGAGAACCATAGGCTTTTTGTACTACTTCAGTATCATCAATATCAACCATAATATTTCCGTGATTTGCTCCTTTTCTCGCATAGAAAGTAAGTTCATTATAATTACTTAAATCTATATCTTTATACCATTTACGGTAGTGTGCTATAAAGGTTGCTCTAGGAGCACCAAAATCACGTAAATCAGATGTACCTGTAATAGATAAACCTGCTGTTCCATCTGGAGTACTTGTATAAACAGTTACATTACCCTGCTTATTACCACTATTTAGATAAGTTGTATCCATAAGTAAATTAGATGGAGATGTTACAGGTACTTCTAATTTCTTAACCTTAATATTTCTATCAATACCACCTATTGTAATAGTATAGTTTGTATTTGGTTCTATACCAGTTATCTTACAAGTACCATCTGTAGTAGTAATATTGTAGTTCCCGTCTACTCCGCAAAAGAATCTAATAAAATTACTATTTGTATCATTTATATATATATCATAAAAGAAGATGATGATAGTTTATATGTAATATCAAATTCATATGGTGATTCAAAGCAGTAATCATCTAATCTTGTTTTTAAATCATCAATAGCTACTTTTGTATTACTACTATTCCATTCACTATCTTTTGGGGTAAATCCTACATCTTGTGCTAAATAAGAGTATGCTAAAGCGGTACCAAATCCTAAAAGGATTACGATACATAAAATTAATATAAAAGTTTTCCCTTTTAATACTCTTTTCATTAATTTCACCGCACATTACCCTATATATAATTATATAACAAAATAAGATAATTATAAATAAAAACACCCTAAGGTGTTATCTATTAATATACTTTAAATAAGCATTTATTAAGTCTTCATCCATTAAATTAGAAGGAACATCGCCCGTTTTAAAAAACTTTAATCTCTTAGTTTCAGAATCCCCTTTTAACATATCAGGAGTAATACCGCTAACATTAGCTAAATATAAAGAAGTATTATTATAAACTATATCTCCATTAGGATAACTATTCTTTCTAGATGCTCCTGATAAAGTATCTATTAGAATTAGTTCATCTGGATTAAGTTCTAAACCTGTTTCTTCTTTAGCTTCTCTTACTGCAGTAACTCTTAAGTCTTCTCCTAAATCCTGACATCCTCCTGGAAGTCCCCATTTATTTCTATCAGTTCTTTCTTGAAGAAGTATTTCTCCTTTTTCATTACAAATAATAATAGCAGATCCAGTTTGAATAAATGGTATATGATTTATTCTTTCATCAAGTGACATTCTAAATAAAACTGGATATCCTCCGTAATTTCTACTTAAATTAAGAAGTTCTTCTTCATCTAAACTTTCTACTAATTTAACAAACTCTTCATGATTATATTCTCTCATTTTCTTATATTCCATAATAATTCTCCTAACAAAATAATTATAACAAAAAAATAGACTCAAGGTCTATTTTTTTAATACTTTATAACTAGATATAACGTCTTTACTGCCAACTAAAACATTACACCAGTACTTAGATTTAGAAAAGTCATTTATAATAATACGTTTCTTTTTAGAAGAAGCATGTATAAATCTATTATCTCCCAAATAAATACCACAGTGTCCTGGATATTTATTATTTGGAAGAGGTTCGCTATCCTTTAAAGACTGTCTATGAAATAGAATAATATCTCCTTTTTTTAACGAAGAAATATCTTTTATTTTATTCTCATTATAAATAGTTACTACTCCAATTTTACTAGTCATTATTTTTGTGGTAGTAGATTTACCATATCCTTCCTCAAAAATATTAATACCTAAAACAGTATTATATACATACCATACAAAACCAGCACAATCAAATGTATCAGGCCCCATATCACCATGAACATACTCTTTATGCCATAAATGTTTAGCTAAGCTAACTATCTTTTCTCTAAGTTCTTCTTCAATTATATCTGCTTTAATCACTCCTTAGATATATTATACTACATGCTTCCTTTAAAATAATATAATTTTTTAACAAGTGGATTATAATCTACTCCTGATAAATCTTTACCTTTAGATTCAGCAATATACTTAGTTAAATACATACATCTTTGTAAGTTATAAAATTCATCTGATATACCATTACTTTCAAAAACTATTACTTCATGATAGTGATTTTTAAGTTCTTCTAAATATATTTTATCTAAGTCTGTACCACTAGAAAAAAGTATAGCATTATTATTCATATTAGTACAAAGTGTAGATCTACCATGACAATATGAATACTTATCATGAATAATAGGTACTGCTATACCAGATTCTATCATAGTTGACTCTAAAAACTTAGCACATACACTACTATCTATTCCTGAAAATATTTCATAAGCATCACAGTTCGTATCAAAATCAAAACTATAACTATCTAAATTATCTATTATTTTCCAGTAATCATTACCATATTTCTTATAGTAGTTAAATAGTACTGCACAAGGTGCAAGAGTAGCGGCAAGTGATATAAAACTCTTTTCTTTATCACTATTACTATATGTTAAATTAGTTACTCCCTCTACTTCAGTAGGTTTACTAGAAAGTAAGTAGTGCTTTAACTCATTTTGATAAGCAAGTGCTACTCCGTAGTTTTTTCCAGTATAACTACAAACTAAAATATTACTATATAAATTCTTATTTATATAGTTTAAATCTCTAGGTTCAGTATTTCTAGTAATAATATTATTTCTTTCAGATAATACTTTAGAAGCAAACTCGGATACTACACTAGATCCTCCTACTCCTGTAACAAGTGTTGGTTTATCTACTTTAGATAATTCATAGTTAATTCTTTCTAAATCAGAATTATATAAAGCATCATAAACTCTCTCTTCTAACTTTTCAAAGTTTTCTTTCATATTCTTTTCCATAAAAATATCCTCCTATAATTTAAATATAAATTATAAGGAGGAAATATTTCGTCTACTCAAATTTTTCATCTAAAAGTTCAAAATTAATTATTCTTTTTAATTCAAAGTGTCTCATATCTTGTCTTTTTTCACAAAATGCTGCACAGTACCACCCATCTTGAAATAAGAACATTTCTATAGGATCTATTACTCTTTCATTTTCACCTTTACCATATGAATAATAAAGTATTTTTACTTTTCTTCTTTCTTTAATAGCTCTTGTAAGAACATTATATCTTTTACCTATTTCTTCTGTAAGATTAAGTTGCTTATCTTCTTTTTTACTTCCAATAAATACACCTTTTATTTTGTCTTGAAGAAGAATTAATTTTTCTTTAGCATCTTTATCCTCTTCATTTTTTATATATTTATCAAGAAGACTCGCATCTTTAAGTTTAAATTTTCTTACGGGCATACGAATAGACTGATTTAAAACATATCCGCCATATGGACCCATAATAGTATCTATATAAATACCTGCTTTTTCAAGGTCTTCTTTATATACTCTTATCATTCTTTCAGATACTTCAAGAATACTTGCTAGTTCACTTATACTATATTTTTTACCAGTCTCAAGAAGCTGAAGCATTGTAAGTGTATTAGATAGTTTAGACATAATATCACCTAAAAGTATTATATCAAAAAAGACTAGTTTTACTAGTCTTCTTTATTATGTTTATTCATATATTCTTCTATTAGAGGCATTCTTGCTATATCTTTTTCTCTAGTACTATGACTTATAAAGTCATAATACTCTCTGATATTTTGTAAGTAGTAGTCTCCTACTTTTTCTGGTTGATACTTTAACAAGTTTTTATCTCCATCACATACTGCTTCTATTTTACCAAATACCTTAAACCATTTTTCATCTTTATATTCAATATTATAGTTTTCTTTTATTTGTTCTAAACCCTTATCAGTTACTGCTATATCAATATCTGCAGCATCAGGATATATTCCTCTAAGAAGTAGTGCTGTAGATCCTACTACCCAAAATTCTTCTCTACCAACTTTTAAAGTACTAAGTATTTCTAATACTTCATCTAGTTTCATTCTATCCATAAGCGCTCCTATTTAACAAGTTCTTTAGTATCTTCACTAAAAGCAAATTCTAGATAATCCATTAATTCTTTTTTAACATCATCTATAGTAGAACTTTCAAGTGTTTTAGTATATTCTACTACGTCTTTTTCCATATCAGAAGCCGAATAATCAAGTCCCATCTTCTTCATAACAGGAAGTACTTTATCCTCTAAATAAGGATAATACTTAAGCATAGTATCGTATGCATTTAAAGGTTTATCTGGTTTAGTATATCTTGCTGATTCCCAGTCTAAAACCATTTCTATATAATCAAGTTCTGTTTTATCAAGTTCATTATCATGATGAGATGATCTATTTCTATGATATTCAGTAATATCTTTATTTTCATAGAATAAAAGTAAATACATCTTATCCATATCATGACTCTTTAACTGTTTATTTAATTCTTCATTATCAAAATACTTTTTAGCTAAAAACATAACTATTTTTCTATGTTTATACGTATAAAGTAATTTATCTTTGTTTAACATAAGGTTCTCCTTTTTTTATAAAATGTTTTTCTACTTCATCCTTAATACTATTCCAAGTCTTCTTTTGTCTATCATAAGTAAGCTTATCATAAACTTCTTCAAATGGAATCCATAAAGTAGGATGAGTATCAAGTGAAGCGTTATCACTTGGACCTATATCTTTACTTAAATAAAAATATGAAACTACTGCCAAATCAACGGGAGTAGAATAAAGTTCTATTGCGATAGGCTCCTCTTTTAATATTTCAACTTTTCTCTTAGTTTCCTCAGCGGTCTCCCTAACCGCACACTCTAAGAAAGTTTCTCCTTCTTCAAGGTGCCCTTTAGGAAAAGAATAATCACTAAGTTTAGCTCTATATACAAGTGCAACTGTTCTATCTGATTCATTTATTAAAATGCACCCGGCCTTCTTAGTAATTGCCATATAATCTCCTCCTTTAAACATTATAATATCAAAAAAGACTATATTAAACTAGTCTTTTTTGATTTAAATAATCTATTACTTCATTAAGTGAAGTAATAGATACTACATCTTCAGTAGTTTCACCATAATATAAAGCATTCCATCCATTTTCTATAGGAGAGTAATAATCTGCTTTTAAAGTATCTCCTATATGAATAAATTCTTCTGGATTATAGTTCATTTTCTTTTCTACTATTTTATAACTTTCACTTTCATTTTTAGTATATCCTAGATCATAAGAATAAAATATATCATCTACGCTATTAACTAATTCATCAGGAAGTTTTGATGTAAATAGATTACTTGTATTAGAAAATAGTATTACTTTATATCCTAGTTCTCTTAGTTTTTTAATAAGTTCTATTTTATCGGGAGTTACTTCTCCTTCATTAGAAGTAAATTTATTTTTTAGAAATATTACAAGTTCACTAGTAGGTTTTATACCAAGTATACTTGTAAATTTATCTAGTTGCTCTTCAAAAGTACCCTTACTTTTTTGATATACATTTTTATAAGCCTTTCTTACTAAATTATAATCAATATTTAAAAGTTTAGATAACTCTCTTAAACTATAAATATCTTTAGTACTAGTACAAAGAGTACCTCCTATATCAAATGATACTACTTTAATCATTATTATCACCTTCAAAATTATATATAGCATACTCACAGTTCTTTAAAAATTTATTAGATAAAGAACCATCATATAAACTATTATTAAAGTAAGTATTAATAAGAGCGGATACTCCTCCATGTGTTACTAAAAGAATATCTTTATTTTTATACTTATCTTTAACTTCATCTAAAAAGCTATATACTCTATTTTTAAAATCTAACACTTTCTCAACACTATATTTATTAGTATTCTCTTTTATATCCCATAAAATATCATTATCAGATGAATAAGGTTTTCCTTCTAAAAGGCCTAAACCTCTTTCTTCTATTCTACTATCATATATGATGTTAGTATTTCTCTTCTCATTAATTATACTAGCAGTCTTTTTAGCTCTTTCTAAAGGAGAACATATTATTAAATCAAAAGAAATATCCTCTAACTTACTAGAAGTAATATAAGCTTCTTTAATACCATCATCATTTAAAGGAATATCTTTTTTACCCATACTAATCTTTTTATTATTCCAATCAGTATGACCATGTCTTACTACATACAACATATAATCACTCTAATCTTTATTTAGTATATATTTTGCTAATTCATCATAAGCACTTGTATTCCATAGTTTAAATCTTTCGCTGTCAGGAAAATTTGCCATTGTTTTATCATGACCTTCTGGGATAAAAATAGGATCTATTCTTAAACCATATTTACCACTTTTTCTTTTAGCAATAGTTCCTGTTGTAATACAAGTAAATACGACTGGTTCTTTACCGTATTCACAATAAGCAAAAGCTTCTTTATAGTAAGCTTTTCTATTTGTTTTACCCTTCATTAATTTAAGTATCCCATCTGTACCTATTTGATTCATTACATCATGTGTATAAGGGCCAGGGAATCCTCCTAATGCTTCAATAAAAAATCCTGTATCATTTTTTAAAACAGTGCATTTTAATTTATCACTAGCCTCTTTTGCAGAAAACATAGCAATTTCTTCAATAGAATCCGATTGTATTTCAGTAGTATCCATTTTCTCATTATCAACTTCAATTCCATATGGATTTAGAAATTGTCTTGCACTTATAAGTTTTTTCATATTTCCAGTAACTAATATAATCTTTTTCATAATATCACCTTATGCTTTCTTTATAGTCACTACAATTTGTACTCTACTAATATTATCTTTAATTAATTGATGCACCTTACCAATATAATACCAAAATTTATTTAGTAATATAGACGTAATATAAGTAATAATAATTAATACTATTAAAGATACAAATCCATATTTAAAGAATTTAATTATTTTTGCTACCGGATAAAAGTAGTAACAGTAAAAAGAATGTATTAACCACATATTAGTACTATGATTGCCAATATTATTAAATACTTTTTCTATAAATGGAATCTTTTTAAATATATCAAGCGATACAACTATAATTAAAGGTACATACAAGATATCTAGTTCACTACTAGTTAAAAAGAATCTAAAAAATACCATTAATATAAGTATAACAATATCTTTAAATATATTTAATTTAATTACACCCACAATCATATTTTTAAATTTAACAATTAAATCATCTTTTGCAAATGCCATTCCTAAATAGAAACATACAGCGAAAGGATCTTGTAGTAAAAATGTTCTATATATAAAACTATTCTTAAGGTTTCCCAAGACATTTATATTTCCTATAGAAGGGAATACACTTGTAAACATATAATATAAAATAATTACAAATATGATATTTGCAAGCGATGAGTGCTTATCTATTATTTTCTTAATAAATGGAAATGTTATTAATACAGTAACGAAACTAAATAAGAACCACCACTCTGGATTAAGCGTATGAGAAAAGCCAAAAAAGTTTTCAAATATGTTTTTCCATTCCCAGTTATTAAATACATTATAGATAACTGGATCATCACAGTAAGGAGCATGATTGCTAAAGAATAATATTCCTATTGGAATAAATATAACAAACACTTTCCAATAAGATAAATATAACTTTTTAATATTTTTTAATATATTAAAATCTTTCTTCTTAGACTGAAGATATACTCCGTATCCACTCAAAAAGAAAAATATAGGAACACATATTTTCCCAAACATACCAATTAAATATAGCGTAGTATGTCCGAATATAGATGTATAAGATTTAAATCCCCCACCTACTATTCTATCTGGAAATAAAAATAAATGATGCATAAACATAATTATTATAGCAAGTCCCTTAATTGTTTTAGTATCATATGAACTAAAAGTATCTTTCTTTGTCATACCTTACCACCCTATTTTAAATATAACAAAAAAAGACTATTATTATCAAGTCTTTCCTTATTCAAATGATAAAACTTCTTCTTTAGAAGTATCAATACCATATATTTCTTTATATATACTTTGAGTATTTAAAGCAGTAACCATATCTTTTGATATACCAAGTAAATCAAGTGTTTTATATACATCATCTTCAGATTTTCCTTCTACTTCTAAATATGAAGGTATTTTAGGCCATGTATCTATATCTACTTCTACTCCATTTAAATCATATTTAATTCTTTTATTTTCTTGAATTGCTCTAGGTTTATATCCTAGTTCATTTAAAATACTATTTGTCTTATCAAAATCATCTACTACTATTTCTAGTTCTTTTGTTCCATCAATAGTATTCTTATTTACTTCTTTAATAGTTAAAGTAGTAGTATTACCATTTGTTCTTAATCTAATCCATTTATCAGGATTCACTGGATTAAAATCATATACATATCTTCTTTGAAATACATCTTCCACTAATGTAGCATTTAACTCTTTTAGTTTCTTTTTAATTTCTTCTACATTAATATCAAGTACTCTTACTTCATATTCTATATGGTTCATACATACCTCCTATATAGTTTTTTTATCAGTATTATCTTTTTCAATTAAATAGGTTTTAGCACAAAAACATGTGAAATATTCACCTTTATTAATAGGTTCCCCACCATATTTAATAATTGATTTAATAGATGGAATATTATCATTATATGCAGATACCCAAAAGTCATCTATATTATGTCTTTTTAGTATGTCTCCTAAGAGTCTCATTGCTTTACAAGCATAACCATTTCCTCTATATTCTTCTTCAATACCATATCCTACGTCACCACAAAAATCGTCAGTATGATATCCCCTATAAGTAATATAACCAACTCTAGTTTTAGAACCACATAATAAAATGTCATAATAACTATCAATATCATTTGAAAATGGATCATGATACATTCTAAGTTCTATTTCTCCATCAGAGCTTACAGGAGGACAAATAAGATTATATTTTTCAATTAATAAATTAAGTCTCTTATATATTTTATTTCTTATTTTTTTTATGTAATTAATTTCATTTCCTAATGAATCATATTCTTCTTTAGTTTCAGCAGTTTCTCTTTTGTTATTTAAAGAATGCAAGTTTGTAATAAAAGAATTTAATTTATCTACAAGCGCATCATGTTCATTTTTTAATCTTTCAAGTTCTTCGTTTAATGGTTCCATTTAATTCACCTAAAACAATTATAACATAAAAAAGAATTAGAAAAAAATCTAATTCTATTTAATCATTATTATATGTAAGTACTTCACAGTTCCCAATTTTATAACTCATATAATTTCCATCAGCCGGTTCACCTTCAAAAAAACATCTTGCATAAATACCTATTCCAGCATGAGTTACAACTAGTACATTTTTACCTTTATAATTATCTTTTATTTCTTTAAAGAAATCAAATATTCTTTTTCTAAAATCAGTTATATTTTCAATATTATATCTAGTTTCATTAGGATCATTAAAATCAGGAAATACATCTATTTCTGATTTTAATTTACCTTCTAAAGCGCCATTACTTCTTTCTATAATTCTTTCATCAGTAATAATATCATTATCACATATTATTTTAGCTGTAGTAATTGCTCTAGAAAGAGGACTAGAAAATACATAATCAAATTTAATATCTTTTAGTTTCTCATGTATTTCTTTTGCTTGAGATAGTCCTACTTCATTTAAAGGAGTATCTATTCTTCCGCCATAACGCCCTTCAACGTTATAATCTGTTTGACCGTGTCTTACTATATAAATCATATATACCTCCCTTTTATATAGATAATCTATTTCCATTTACTAGTATTTTTAAATCTCTTTTCTTAACATTAGGAAGATTATTACTTGGAATATCTTCCTTTTTTATATTTTTAAATAAATAATATTTTTCTTTAAACTCTTTATCAGTAATCTTACTAAAAATATAGTGCATCTTATTCTCATCTATTATATATAAGTCATCATAAGTAATTATATTATTATCTATTAAATAACGGGTTAAGTATGCTAAAAGTTCCATCATATAATTATCTTCATTAGAGTGACATATTTTATCAATAGATTCTCCGACTTCTAAAACTTTCTTAGCTACTACTATATCATCAAAACCAAGTTCTACTTCATTATCTTCATTAATAAATATAGCTATATGTTTAGTAATATTAAAAGTATCTTCCTTACTAACATTCTTAGTCCAAAACATACCTGTTAATATTACTCCATCTAATCTATCAGCACATAGTTTAGGTCTATCGTTATCTACAATAGGATGTTTTTTAAAGTTTATTACTTCATTAATATTTATACCATCTTCCAAAAGGTAATTTATAAGTTTTTTATCACTCATAATTATTTTTTCAGTATACTCTTCTGTACTTTCCTGATTAGCATAATCTTTATTCATGTAATCAATTACATGTGCAAATACAGGAGTTGCTATATCATGAATTAATCCTGCTAAAGTACTTGTTTTATCTTTAGTATATTTCCATGTAATTAGTGCTACATCAAGAGAATGATCAAATCTAGAAATATACTCTCCAAAGTCATATATATCTTTAGAAGCATAATCCATTCCGCAAAAGTATCCTACACTTTTTAACCTAACTATAGAAGGACACTCTAAATATTTATTTAAAAAAGATGGATAATCTTCTAATAGTAATTCTTTATAATATTTATACATAAAACCACCCTTACAATTATTCTATCATAAAAAAGATAGTAATTATTACTATCTTTTATTAATTAATGATGATGGTGATGATGATGTTCAGTAGTTTTAAAATCAACATGACAATCTTTATCATCACATACATCGTCTTCAGTTTCTAAAATAGCATGACATATATTATGTTCTTCTAGTTCTTCTCTTATTTTAGATTTTAATTCTTTTATATCTTTTACTTTAGTTACTATATGCATAGTTGCGTAGTTATTATATCCATCAATACTCCAAACATGAATATGATGTATATCATCTACTCCTTTTATTTCAAGTAAGTGCTCTTTTAATTCATCTAAGTTCATACCTTTTGGTACTTTAGCAAGAAATAAATCTACTACTTCTTTTAAATTCTTAAATGAATTAATAAATATAAATAATGCTACTCCTATACTCATAAGTGAGTCTAATACTTTTATATCAGTAAAGTTCATAATAATAGCACCCAATAGTACTACTATCCATCCAAGTACATCTTCTAGCATATGTAGATTTACTGATTTTTGATTAATAGAATCCCCTTCTCTAGTAACATATGCAGCTATAAAATTAAGAACTACTCCAATTATAGCAATTACTATCATACCACTATAATTTACTTCTACTGGATTAAATAATCTTTTAATAGATCCTACTATTACTAAGATAGAACTTGCTAGAAGTACTGTAGTAGTAATTACTCCTCCTAGAACTGAATATCTAATGTATCCATAAGTATATTTACTATCAGCACCTTTTTTACTTTTCTTTTCCATAAAATAAGATACACCTATTGATAAAGCATCTCCTAAATCATGGAGGGAATCTGAAAGTATTGCTACTGAATTAGTAAATAAACCACCAACTAATTCAAATATAGAAAATGATATATTAAGAATAAAAGCTATAAAAATATTTTTTTCTGTTTTCATATAATCACCTCTAATTATATTTTAGCACAAAAAAGACTAGAATAATCTAGTCTTTTATAACCAAGAATTATGTTTTCTAATATACATTCTTTTAACAAGTTGTACTATTGCTGAATAAAGTGCTACAAGAAGTACTACATAAGTATAGTAATTAATTGGTAGTGTTACAAAGTTAAATCCACTTACTCCAGAAAGAAGTATTGGTATTAATATTGTACATCCTGCTGTAATTAATGTAAGAGTAATAAGTACTTTACTTGGATTAGATTTGAAGAATGTAAATTTATTAGTTCTTAAATAATATATGATAAGTGTTTCAGATATAATACATTCTACAAACCATGCTGTTTGGAAGTATGCTTGTTTATCTACAGTGTTATATCCAAAGATAAACCAGAATACTATAAAGGCAAATATGTCTGTAATAGAACTAATAATACCAAATATTCTCATAAACTTACTAAGATCTTTAGTATCCCAGTTTTTAGGAGTCATAATAAATTCTTCATCTACATTATCATAAGGAATACCTATTTGAGATATTTCAACTATAAAATCTTGAATTAACATTTGTATAGGCATTAAAGGAAGAAATGGTAAACATATACTAGAAAGCATTATACTAAATACATCTCCAAAATCTTGACTTAAAGCAAGTTTCATATATTTAACAATATTACCATATACTTTTCTACCTTCTATAACTCCGTTATAAATAACTTCTAAACTTTGTTCTAGAAGAATAATATCACTTGATTCTTTTGCAACATCTGCTGCCATATCAACACTTATTGCAACATCTGCTGAATGTAGTGATGGAGCATCATTTACTCCGTCACCCATATATCCAACACAGTGACCATTCTTTCTAAGAAGAGATACTACTCTTTCTTTTTGAAGAGGATTCATTCTAGCAAAGACATTTACTTCTTCTACCACTTTAGAAAGTTCTGAATCACTCATCTTTTCAATATCAATACCCATAAGAATCTTACTATTAATACCTACAGCATTACATATTGCTTCAGTAGCATACTTATTATCACCTGTAAGTATCTTAGTAGTAACTCCTAAGTTTTTAAGTTCTTGAATAGTCTTATTAGCATCAGTCTTAGGTTGATCTAAGAAAGCAATTAGCCCTATTAAAGTAAGATTATCCTCATTTTCTACACCAAACTTGTCGGAACCTTCATACTCATGTTTTATAGCAAGAGCTAGTACTTGCATACCTTGTTTAGCAAGTTCTACTGCTTTAGCTTTAGCATCTGCTGAAATCTCACTATTTATAGGAACTTCTTTATTATTTATTAAAGCCATATCACATACTTTTAAAACTTCTTCAAGTGCCCCTTTAGCTATAACCGAATATTCTTTTTTATTTTGTACTACTATAGAAGATCTTTTTCTAATATAATCAAAAGGAATCTCATCTACTTTATTATATTCAGAAATATCTACATTGTGTTCTTTCCCATAAGTATTAATAGCTTTATCAACTATGTTTTTAAATCCAGTACTAAGTTTACTATTAACATAAGCACACTTTAGTACATATTCATCATCTTCACCTTTTAAGTTAATATACTTTTGAAGAACAATACTATTTTTAGTAAGTGTTCCTGTCTTATCTGTACAAAGTACATCCATAGAACCAAGATTTTGAATAGATTTAATATTCTTTACAAGAGTTTTCTTTTGAGATAAAAGTTTACTACCTCTTGTTAAATTAACGTTTACTATCATAGGAAGCATACTAGGAGTAATACCTACTGCTACTGATAAAGAAAATAGTAGTGCCTGTGGAATATTACCTCTTATTATTCCATAGATAACAAATACTAATATACATATTACAACCATATATTTGATAAGCATTGAACTAATATGATTAATACCTTTTTCAAATGCAGTTTCGTCTTTAACAGATGAAATCTTTTTATTCATTTTACCCATAAAGGTATCTAGACCAGTTTTAACAACTACTCCAAGACCATTACCACTAATAACATTAGTACCCATTAAACATATATTTTTTATAGATGTTTCTTCATCATTTATACGTGCTTTTTTATCAGCTATTTTTTCTACCGCAACTGATTCACCAGTA
>JAEEGL015842466.1_pt1 | contig 16228 bp, 12 predicted proteins | sample 9134231 | NCBI WGS metagenome assembly JAEEGL01 (sample SAMN16246548, study PRJNA631951) | gut metagenome | biome: gut microbiome; feature: rumen; material: fiber-attached | host: Bos | place: Iran: Karaj | collected 2018-10
ATGACACTCTTCTATCGCTTCATGCCGCAGGTCATCCAGGGTGGGCACCTGTATATCGCCACTCCGCCGCTCTACAAGTGTACATATAAGAAATTCTCAGAGTATTGCTATACCGAGCAACAGCGTCAAGCCTTCATCGACAAGTACGTGGCCGGCGACGAGAACGCCACCGCCCTGCATACCCAGCGCTACAAAGGCCTCGGTGAGATGAATCCCGAACAGTTGTGGGAGACGACGATGAACCCGGAGAACCGTCTGCTGAAGCAGGTGACCATCGAGAACGCCGCCGAGGCCGACGAGATCTTCTCCATGCTGATGGGCGACGACGTAGAGCCACGCCGCCAGTTCATCGAGAAGAACGCCACCTACGCCAACATCGACGCATAAGGCCGCCTTACCCCTCACAAAAGGGTATAAACGAAGTCCCCTCCTTCTTCCCAAAGAAAAAGGAGGGGGCTACGTTTGTTGTACTATTTGCCAATGTTCTGTGATACCTCTACCTTAGCCTTCATCACATGGCCAAGAGGAATGATTAAGAGGTTGCCTTTGGAGTATTTCAGGGGTACGGCATCCAGGTCGCCTGTTATCTGGCTGACCGTGAAACTGACAATGCCATTGCAAAGAGGAATCTTTGTGTCATCGGACAAACGAACTTCCTTGATGTCGATAATGAGACGACGTTTCTGGTTGACCTGTACGCGCTGCTTCAGTCCTGTACGCACCTTCGCAAAGACTGGTGTTCCCTTGGGAATGACCACTTCGTCTGTCTGCGTCTTGACATCCTCTGCAGTACACAGTTCTATCATCTGTCCCTCTTTCAGCTTATAGGCATCATATTCCTTTTCAACGACAACAGGAACGTCGGTACCAGCAGGCAGCAACACCTTGTTCTGTGCCTGTGTGTGAAAGACACCAGCCATCAGGACAGAAAACAATAGCAAAACTTTCCACATAGCAAATCAATAAGTATAGACTTCACCCGTCATGGAGGCATGACCATCCTGGAACAATCCGCCAGACTGGCTCTGCTGACTCAGAAGGAGCACGATGCAGCCACCACGGGCAGCAGCCTCTTTGCGTATCTTTTTCATCGTCTTCTCGCTGAAGTGGCCGGCGGTGATGGAGAACGACCAAGTACCAGTAGAGTGCTTCTCAATTTGTCCGAGCGACTTCAGTCCAAGCACTTCATTCTTGTCGGTGACGATGCGGACCTTCTCCCAGTCCTTTGCCGACTCAATAAAGATTTTCTGCGACATCTGCTGGATGCGCCCGCTACCAAAGCGCACCTCTGAGATGGCAGAGCGTCCGATGGTGTTGAGCACGTCCTCACCCTCATAGCAGAACTTGATAAACAGGTCTGTGACCTCACTCACTTTACCTTTTGCAATGTTTCCGTTGTGGAAAACCACCTGGTCCTGCGCAGCACAATGAATGCTAACGAACAGCAGTAAAAGAGAAATTTGTTTTTTTTATAATCATAATATTTATATATCGCATTTTTTTCGTAACTTTGTGGCGCAAAAGGGAAAAAACATGAACGTACAGATAGAACCGACGTGGAAAGAACGGCTGCAGGGGGAGTTTGACAAGCCCTACTTCGCACAGCTGACCAATGCCGTGCGACAGGAGTACCAAGCGACGACATGCTACCCGCCGGGACGGCAGATATTCAATGCCTTCAACCTGTGTCCCTACGACCAGGTGAAGGTGGTCATCATCGGACAGGACCCGTACCACGAGCCAGGACAGGCACACGGCCTGAGCTTCTCGGTGCATGACGGCATAGCCTTTCCACCGTCGCTGCAGAACATCTTCAAGGAGATAGAGCAAGACCTCGGCAAGCCTGTGCCTCCGACCGGCAACCTGACGCGATGGGCCGAACAGGGGGTGCTGCTGCTGAACGCCACGCTGACGGTACGCGCCCACCAGGCCAACAGCCACTCCGCGCTGGGCTGGCAGACCTTTACGGATGCTGCCATCCGTGCGCTGGCTGCAGGGCGCGAGCACCTGGTTTACATGCTGTGGGGCGGCTATGCCCGTAGCAAGTCGTACATGATAGACCGCCAGCGCAACCTCGTGCTGGAATCCGTCCACCCGTCGCCGCTCTCTGCAAACCGAGGCGGCTGGTTCGGACAGCACCAGTTCTCGCGCTGCAACGCCTATCTGCAGGAGAACGGACTGGCACCCATTGAATGGTAGCAAACATAATAATATAGGACTTGAAGACATTTGAAGAGTTGGGCGTCTGCGAGGAGATTCGCCGCGCCATTGAAGAGATGGGATTTGTACAGCCCATGCCTGTACAGGAGGAAGTCATACCCTACCTGCTGGGGAGTGGCAACGACGTGATAGCCCTGGCCCAGACGGGTACGGGCAAGACGGCAGCATTCGGCATACCCGTGCTGCAGCGAATAGCCTCGAAGCCCCGCCCGCAGATGGGAGAGATTGGGCGGGGATTGCCACATGCGCTGATCCTTGCCCCTACCCGCGAGCTGTGTCTGCAGATTACCGACGACATGCGTGGGTTCTCGAAGTACATGGACGGCATACACATCGAGGCCGTCTACGGCGGTGCCTCCATTGAGCAGCAGATACGTGCGCTGCGCAAGGGCGTGCAGATCATCATCGCCACGCCAGGCCGACTGATCGACCTGATGAACCGTGGCGTGGCCAAGCTGGACGACGTGTACAACGTGGTGCTCGACGAGGCCGACGAGATGCTGAACATGGGCTTTTCGGAAAGCATCGATGCCATCCTGGAGGGCATCCCTGAGGATAGGAACACGCTGCTCTTCTCGGCCACGATGAGCCGTGAGATAGAGCGTATCGCCAAGGGCTACCTGCACGACTACAAGGAAATCGTCGTCGGTTCGCGCAACGAGGGTGCCGAGCACGTCAACCACATCTACTACATGGTGAACGCCAAGGACAAGTACTTGGCACTGAAGCGGTTGGTGGACTACTACCCGCGCATCTTCGCCATCATCTTCTGTCGCACGAAGATTGAGACGCAGGAGGTGGCCGACAAGCTGATTAAGGACGGCTACAACGCCGAGTCGCTGCACGGCGACCTGTCGCAGCAGCAGCGTGACCTGACGATGCAGAAGTTCCGCCAGCATACGGTACAGCTCTTAGTGGCTACCGACGTCGCCGCCCGTGGCTTGGACGTCGACGACCTGACACACGTCATTAACTACGGACTGCCCGACGACAGCGAGAACTACACCCACCGCAGCGGCCGTACGGGCCGTGCCGGCAAGAAGGGTACGAGCCTCAGCATCGTCCACATCCGCGAAAAGCACAAGATACGCGCCATCGAGAAGGAGATTGGCAAGCAGTTTGAGCAGGGTGTCATCCCGACGGCCGAGGAAATCTGCAAGAAACAGCTGTACAAGGTGATGGACCAGATAGTGAAGGCCGACGTCGACGAGGAGCAGATAGGCCCCTTCATGCAGGACATCAGCCGCTATTTCGAGTACATCGACAAGGACGACCTCATCAAGAAGATTGTCTCGATGGAGTTTGGCCGTTTCCTGGCCTACTACGCCGATGCGCCGGAGATAGAGCCTGTGACTGCGGTACGTGAGAAGCGCGAAAAGGGTGACAAGAAAGGCGAGAAGGGACAAAAGCGGAACTCCCCCACCAGTAAGGGCTTCCGCAAGCTGTTCATCAACCTCGGCAAGAAGGACGGCTTCTATCCCGGCGAGCTAATGCAGTTCTTGAACAGGCATGTACACGGCCATGTCGACGTGGGACATATCGACCTGCTGCAGACCATGTCGTACTTCGAGGTGCCGGAGGAGGATGCCGAGCGCGTCATCAAGTTCGTCAACGGACAGGTCTACAAGAACCGCGACGTACGCTGCAACGATGCTACCGAAGGCGGCAAGCCAGCCTCCAAATCATCCAGGGATACTAAACCATCCAGAGAGGGTAGACAGGCTAGAGAGGCTAGACCGACTAGAGAGACCAGAACATCTAGAGAGACCAGAACAAAAACCACCCAGCGAACCTACAAGAAGGAAGACTGGATGCAGTTCCTGAACCCCAAGGACAAGCACCTGAAGGGCGACATCCCCGACTTCAGCGAAGAGGGCTGGGCCATCCGTAAGCCCCGCAAGAAGAAATAGCCTGCACTCTGTCTGTTTAATCCGATAAATCCGTTGTTGAAAGCTGTCAGTACGGCGAGATGTTGTTCAGGTCTTGTCGTCGTACCTCCGTGACTGCTGTCGTGAGCAATTGTTGCAGGTCGGCGAGGCTTATCTGGCAGGACGGACGGAAGTCGTCGCTCTGCATGTAGTGCAGCAGCGAGGCATAGAACTGACGGCCCTCAGGGTACTCGCGGACACACTCCAAATCGCTCATGCAGACCAATAAACGGCCCATTCCAACGGAAAACTCGAACACCAAGCCCAGCTTGTGGTTTCGTTCCACATTGTCTATCACCTGCACGACGGGGCGGTAGTCGCGTGGCATGTTGTCAAGAATCATCGGCGACGAGTGACGGATGACGGGGAACCACTGCCAGTTGGTATGCTCCTCGGTGGGAAACAGGCTCAGGGCGGGGTGCGACGGGTCGCACAGGATGCCTAACGTACCCGGCGAGACGGGCTTCTTGTTGTTCTCGCAAATGGTCTTGAACATGCGGTAGTTCCAGTAGTCGGTCTGGAACAGCGGGCCGACGGTCTTGCCTGGCAGCAGCGTCGTGTCGGGCATCCACAGCACGCTGGCACCACGCTCCAGGGCCTGACCGATAGAGTCGGACAGCACACGAGTCACGACGATGTCCCGCCTGTCGAGCGACACCTCCCTCGGATATATCCATATAGGATAGGTGTTGCGGTACTCCGTACCCTCAATGTACAGCGACACCTGCTGCCGTGCGGCAGAGGTCAGCTGCGATGCCTCGTAGGGGATGGTACCCATGGTGAGCAGCCCCTCGCCGTCGGGGATGGGCATGTCACCCTCCATATTGCCGACGCTCCACAGCAGCGTCTTGCCCTTCAGCGAGCGACCGCTGTAGTTGGCTATCTTCACCTCGATGTCCATCCGCTGTCCAGACATCACGGTGTAGCCAGGCATCAGGGCCAGCGGCACCACGTCGTTGCACCACTGGCGCCAGTCATTCTCCGTACACAGTCCCTTTGAGTCCATGAAGGCATCGAGTATGCCCACGTAGGCCGACCCCTGACCAGGGTAGTCCTGTAGGTCGAGCAGCTGAAAACCATCCATTCCATCGGTACGCAGGTCCAGTTCGATGTCGGCCTTGTACAGCTGTAGCGACCATAGTCCGCTGGCACGGTGGAAGGCCTTGGCCTGGTCGAGCATGCCGGCAGCGTCGAGGCGGGCGCGGAACGTCTCCATGTTATACGGATAGAGTACACCAGTGTATTTCTTGATCTCGTCGTAGTCGGGATATATCTGGAACTGCCCCGTCTCGTGGCTGATGACAGGCACCGTCGAACGCTGACAGCCGGCATCGAGCGTCATCCGTGTGTTGGGGTACTCGCTGTTGAGCATGCCTCCCGTCTTGGCGTCGGCAAACGAGAACGAGCCACGGGTATGCGTGTCGTAGCTGCCCCATGCCTCACCACCCACACGGCAGGTGGTAAAGTAGTCCATGCCGGGCTTTACTCCCTGATAGCCTAAGTAGTAGTTGGAACCGAAGGTAAAGAGGATGTGGGGTGCTATCTGGCGGAAGTCGCTCACAAAATGCGCCATTTCATCGATACTTCCCCATAGCTCGTTGCCCAAAGCGAACATAGCGAACGACGGGTGGTGGCCGTACTCGCGGAGTATGTTTTCGCCCTCCTTATGCAGGAAACGCATCAGCACGCTGTCCTTCGCGTTGAAGTCGCCCCAGAAGGGCAGTTCCGGCTGCAGATAGATACCCATATCGTCGGCAGCACGGAAGGCAGCCTCAGGCGGACACCAGGAGTGGAACCGCACGTGGTTGATGCCATAGTCGCTGCACCGACGGAAGTATTCACGCCAGGCAAGGTCGTCCATCGGACAATGACCTGTCAGCGGCCATACACAGGCATCGTGCTTGCCACGAAGGAACACACGATGGCCTTGCGCATCGTAGAAATGGCGGCCGTCAGCCAAACCCATCCTTAAACGAGGTGAGATTGGTGTACCTCTGTACTCCCCTCCTATTGGGAGGGGAAGGGGGTGGGCAGTCTCCTTCGGGAGGGGTTGGGGGTAGGCCTCTAACATCATCTTGCCGATAATACCGTTCCAGTTGGTCTGCGTGTCCTCGGTGTAGGCATGGCTGCTACCATACAGTTGCTCCGGCACACCGCTGCCGTTGTCTATCAGTATGCGGATGGTGTGACTGCCAGGCTTGAGAGCCTTGAGCCGGTAACGGTGGGGCGTCGAGATGTTGTTACACGAGTCGATGAGCCGTCCGTCGACATACAGCCACGAGGGCTTGGTGCGCTCCAAGGTCAGCGTCAGCGGTTTCCTGCGCCACGACTTCGGTATCGTAATGGTGCGTTCGTACCATGCCTTACCCTTATACGAGTAGTGGCGCGACAGGTGCGTCGTCTCGTCACTTTTCCCGTTGAAATGGCCTTTTTTGTTCGTATCCATCGTGCCAGGCAGCTGCACGGTAGTCTTCACGTCCTCATACTCCAGCGACCACTGGCCGCTGAGGTCCATCTGCTGCTGGGCCGCAGCCGTCAGGTTTGACAACAGCAGCAGCATCAACACTCGTCCCTTAGCTCTTCCACTCATATTTATCTTCATTTTCATCGTTTGTGTCTGCATGCAAATTTACGAACTTTTTTCCAAATAACGTAAAACGAATCGAAAAAATCTTCGGCCGAGTGGATCAGCGGAACCGCATTCCCTGATTGCCAAACCCTTCACCGAGACTGTTATACCACTGTTATTCAGAGAGATGCGGTAAAGGGTTGTTTGTGCTGGCATAAACAGGACTTTGACTTATAGTCACCGACGAATGCTCGAGGAGCTTGCAGCACAGACAAGGGTTATTTAGGTTTTTGTCTTTATCAACTCGCGCATTTACTGGTTTTTTTCTGGAAATGCTCAATGAGTAAATCAAGTTACTGAACTTTCCCACCCCATTGTAACTTCAACGATATTATATATCACGAATTTAAGATTTTGTAACTTCGCGACTTTTGTTGCAAAGTTACGAATAAGGAACAAGAATCAAAAGTGGACGTTCTATCTTGTCAATAACAAGAAAAATGGCACCACTCGGACTACTCAGCAGCTTATCGCGTTGTATTACAGATAGTTATCGGTAGTCCCACCCATCCAAATGGCACTACTATGGCACTACTACGCACTACTGAGACACTACTGTAATATTGATTGCGTTTCAAACCGACTACAGGCAGACAATCGTTTGACTATAGGCGAACCATCGTTTGCCAATAGGCGAACGATGGTAGGTGGCCTTCTTATTCCTGTAAGACAACGACTGATACCCGGCAGTCAATGCCTGGCACACGTAAAATAATGCTTGACACACGTAAAGCAATTCAACTTCTGTACGCTAAGAAACTACCACAGATTTAGCAGATGCCACAGATTTTTCTTGTTATGATGAAGCCGTTGTTTTTCTTAACCACGAATTTATCGAATTTCACGAATTAGCGGGTGCAGACCAAAATTTGTTTTCAGTATGCCGAGCGTGAGTGAATTCGACGAAGTCAATTTCACGAATTCAATTCACTAATGGCTGCGCATACAGGCTGGCAGCATAAGAATACGGCAGTGCGTGGTGGCGTAGCACAATTCGTGTCATTCGTTAAATTCGTGGTCGTAAAAAACATCTTATTTGGAAACACTGTGTTTCTATACTGGAAACAGAGTGTTTCTGTGCTGGAAACACAGTGTTTCCAAAAGGATTCCTGTGATACAGCCACATTTCTGCAATAATCAAGCACATTTCTGCGATAACCAAGCACATTTCTGCGATAACCAAGCACATTTCTGCGATAACCAAGCACATTTCTGCGATAACTAGCCTCATTTCTTCAGCATGTAGAAGTTAAATAGATGATAGGTAGAGGTAAAGTAGAACTTTAGTAGATGTAGAAATTGTATCAATATACTTATTATCAGATGGATATAGCATTTTAGTAGAAGATGAATATCAAAAATAGCTTCATAATGCACTTGTACATCGGCATTATAATAAAATTTGTGCTCACAGAGGGACAAACCCTCTGTGAGCACTTAGCAGATTACTTTAGCATCACTTTTTTACCATTGACAATATAAATGTTCTTACTCGTTGGGTTAATGCGGATACCGTTTAAGTTGTAAGTCTTTCCATTGCTATTAGGCGATGACATAATCACGTTAATACCACTCATTTCTGCCTTAACGAACTGAGCCTCGCCAGTATAGAGCGAATATTTTCCGTCGGTCAGCATAAAACTGATGGTATGCTCGCCCTCTTCAAGTGCAGATACATCAAGGCTAAAGCCATAAAGACCATCGCCCATCGCCTGGGCATCACTGACGGAAGAGGCTCCTTTGTCGAAACTATAGACGATACGCAGTTTATTTGCTGATAGACCAACAGCCTTTACAAAAGAGGAGAAACGCATGCTGGTTACAGCGTCGTCCTCACCTAATACGGCAAAGTTGAGAATGTGGAAACCTGGCTGAAGAGCCGACACGTCTGCATCGAGGTGTACCAAGCCAGCAGAAGCATCATTGCTTACAGCTGATTCCGTATCGTTGTCGAACCAATAGAGGTATTTCTTGGCCTTCATACCTTTGTTGAAGGCAGCGAATCGTACGCTGGTTATGCTGTTGTCCTCGCCGAGAAGGGCATAGTTCAGCGTATGGAGACCGTATGACAGTCCTGAGACATCGGCATCAATATGGATTCTGTCTGCCGCCATCGTCCCTCGCATGGCTGCCCCGATGTCGTCATCGAACCAGTACATATATTGCTGTGCAGAGGCTTGTAAGCCAAAACAAAGCAAAGTAATAATTATGTATTTTCTCATATACGTTTTGTTTTTAGTCCGCTATTTCCACATCGATACTTAGCTTTCCGTCTGCAGTAGATTCCTTGTCAACGGTAAGATCTTTGATAGTGGGCAGGTCAAGAAGGGGTGAGTAGGTATAGTAGCCTGATTGCTTGGGCGTGAAGGTCTGCTGGCGCATGAAGTCCGGACTGGCGTCGAACTCTTCAAAATCGAAGACATCTGACCAATTCACTACGTAAGTAATGTCAACATTGATGGCAGACACTGGTATGTCGCTTTTGTCCAAGATATAGATGCAATCCTTGGCAGGACATAGAGTAAAGGCATCTGCAAGCTGATGATTACTGTCGCCCATCCACGCACAGATACACCTCTCGTAGGTGCCATAGTGTCCATGGATGACTACACAATTTGTGTAGGTTGTATTGTAGTTGCGGTTTGTGCTATAGCCTGAGATGTAAATGACACTATTGTGGCATTTAGCAGAGGCATCCTCCCTAACCCACATTTCATAAATCTTGCTGTTAGTAATCACCACATTCTTTGCATAAGTTTGCAAATGATTGACTAAACACTTGTTGATAGTGATACTGCCTGAGGCATGCTCAGGGCCGTTTCCTGAAGTAGAAATCCCACAGTCAAAGTCAATGCCTTCAAACACAAAGGATGCCATAGATGTATTGGAATCGAATAAAACAGTATGTCCCCCTACATAGGTCAGGTTCTTGCCACTTTTCACGTCAATACCGGCTCCACGCAGGGTGATGGATTTTTTCGGGTACAGATAGTCGCTCAAATAGAACGCTCCTGCTGAGAGGGTGATAACGTCGCCGTTGTCCGCGGCAGCAACGGCTTCTTGCAAAGCCTTCCCACCTGTGAATGTGGTGATGTTACCGTTGTGTTCAAGTGCTGCAAAAGTAGCAAACGAGTCTTGTGCATAGGCATTGGCAATGGCAAATGCTGATGCAACGAGTGTAAATAATAATTTCTTCATATCTTTTGTGTTTTAAAAATGTTGAGATTGTTTCGTCGTTTTTGACAACAAAAAAAGGCGGAACCATTCGATGCTTATTTGCAGCTGGGTTACCGCCAAGTAGACCTAATCGTATAACAAGCACAAATAGTCCACGCCTATCAAGCGTGAACTTTCATCTGCTTGTTCCTCTACGATTGAAAATTTGGCGGTATTCAGCTGCGAAGAACAAGAGCAAAAGCTCAATATCTATGTATAAGTACGAACAGAAACGCTAATCTGTAAGTTAATAATTTGTTTGTTAATAAGCTCTGTGACCCCGTGAGGCTGGGCCTCATCTAGAAGGTCGATTGCGTTCATTCGTTCTGTTTCTATGTCATTGGCAATTCTGTTTTAAAGGGTTAATACTATTGTTGTTCTGCTTGAATTATATCGTAAAGATGTTCAACAACTCTAAGCTGCTGTAAAGATAGTGATGCCATCTTGTTCTATCTGTTGTTTAAAGAAAGGTCTGAGATGCTTGTGGTCTCGAATCAGGTCAACATGACAGCCTAGCAACTGCTCCAAATACTGGGCCGCTTCAATGTAATTATAGAATTTTGGGGGCATGGTGACAAAGATGTCAACATCACTGCCCTCATGTTGCTCTCCACGTGCGACAGAACCAAACAGGCGCATAGAAGTAATACCGAAATTGGTCCGGAGTTCATCAGCATGAGCCTTGATGAGGTCGATGTATTCGCTTGTCGTCTTCATTGTCGCTTTCGTTTCAGTTGGCAAAGATAACAATTATTTCTGAATTAACAAATAAAGTCAGGGAAAAAGTTGTTAGTTTGCAAGTTTGCAAAGTTATTGTGATGAATTATGTACTGTATATTTATCGGTTTTATGATTTATTTTGTACCTTTGCAAAATAAAAAACATATTTTTTTTGATTTGTTTACACTAATTCGTACCTTTGCATTACAACTTATTGATATGGACAAAGAAACCAAAGAACTGCTGAAGCGGACGCTGACAATGACTGACGACAAACTGCTGCTGAAGTTTGCCAAGAGCTATGCCGCCAAAGACCAGGCCTTCGCAGAGGCTATCATCGAGAAATTCCTGCCTGTGGAAAATGCGGTAGACTATGAGAAGATGGTGTTCGACTGCTTCCTCCACAAGAAGAGGGGTGGTGCGCGCCGCTATGGACCATCGCTCGACTGGACTACCATACGCAAAGACATCAAGCGACTGCTCAAGCAGCTGGAATATCTTCGTCAGCAACAAGACGGTGAGACGGCTGCCGAGGGGGCATTGCTGTTGCTTGAGAAGCTGGCCGATGTGTTTAACGAAGACCGTGTGTACGAAGACTATAACTACCAGAACAGCAGATATGGCAACGAAGAGGCACTGGCCATTGTCGGTGATGTGTTGCAGAATAATAAGTACGTCAGACGTGACCAAAAACTTGGCATGGTGAAGCGTCTGCAAAGGCTGGCAAAAAGCGAAGTATACAGAACTTACCTGCCCTGCAATATCAGAAGGGTTGTCGACGAAGCCCACAAGGTGCTGCTCTCTCCTGATGAACTGCTGAAAGAAATCGACAAGAACATACTGGAGGCGAATTATAGTACTGACAAGGAGTATTATGTGAAGATGAAAATCAGCCTGCTGCGCAAACAAGGCCTTGACAGCGAGGCAGAGAAGGTCATCCTAAAATATATCGACCTTGAAGATATCGGCAAGCTAAGATATGAGCAGCTGATCACAGAAATGCGCTATGAAGAAGCGAAGGGCTTCTGTAAGTCAAGGCTCGGAAAGGGTGACGGCAGATGGAACGTTGTGCAGCCCTGGCATGAACGGCTGGTTCAGCTGGGACGGCTGACGAACGACAAGGAAACCGTCTGCCAATCGGCACGATGGCTCTTTTGCAACGGCAACGTCACACAGGAGGATAAAAAGGCATTTTTCCACACCTGCCGAGAAACGCTTGGAAAGGACGAGTGGCCATCGTATCGTGACAAGATGTTTCACGACGGTAAGGCAGGTAATGTCAGCACTGATACCGTGTTTGAGCTGTATGAGGAGGAGCGTCTCTTTGAACGTATGTTCCTGTATCTGCAAAAGCTGTCAGACCAGACGCCCTATTATGCATTCGGCTCATATCAGAACAGTGGAGGCGAGCAAATGGCCTTTTTCAGCCGTTATGCCCGATTCCTCACCGAAGTGCAGCGTGCAGCAATGATTGCTTCACTCAGCGAAATTATCTGTCAGGACTCTCGTTATGCCAATACCCGCGACCGCTATGCCCAGGTGGCCAGCGGTCTCCACCTCCTTAGCCAGTCTTGCGAGAAAGGCAGCCAGCAAGCCCAGCTTATTGTCGCCGAAATCCTGCGTGAAAATCCTAAAAAGCCCGCATTTAGGGAGGAAATAGAAAGTTACGAATACTCGTATTGAGGGAGCATAGTATAGCTTCTGTACACCACTCCAAATTGTTTTTCGTGCATGTCTCATTACCCTATCATGAGACATATACGAAAGTCCTCCACATCCGCTTCTTGCCCTTTCTGTTTCCCGATAGAATGGGCAAAAATGAAATCCGCCGAGACTCCTTTTTCGGAATCTCGGCATCATATAAGTTATGCGGGAAATATCGGTACTAAGTTGCTACTTATTCCTTTCTATCCAGTTTTCAAGGTTTATACCCTTGAAATTTTCAAAATGCCTGGTGTTGTCGGTCACGCAAACGAAATCATAGACAATAGCAGTACAGCCTATTAGCAAGTCGAAGCTGTCATCACATGGCGTTCCTGCCAGCCTTAGTCTGATTTTCTCCTTTGCAGCCAAATTGACGGCATCTGCAATAGGCAGAATTCTGATGGCATTAAGGAACTTGTTAAGCTCTGCTGATTTGTTGACTCCTTCTTTCTGCAATAATAGCTCTACCCCAAATTTCAGTTCAAGTTCGGTGACCTCCGAGATGTAACAGTTATCCCATCCTACTCTGTCTATGGCCTTATCCACGTCGAACTTCCCACGCAGGTAAAACGCACAGATATTCGTATCAAGTACATAACCCTGCTGCCTTCATAGCTCAACAACATCCTGATTGAACGTGCGCTCAGCTCTGAGAGCCTCTATAAATTCTTCGTCGGTCATGCCGTCGTCTCCCCAGATGCCATAGAACTCGCTGGCAGAGATTTTCTTCCGCTTGCCAGTGCTTTTGAGCGATTGTGTCAGCATCGTGATGAGATCTATCTTCGAGTCATTGTCCAGATATTTCAGGCTGTTCCACCTGCTCTCCAGCCTTGATCTTAACATTGTTGTTGTCATAATTTACCGATTAAATTAAATACCGCTGCAAAGATATTAAATTTTATTGATATAACTCACAATTTCTTAGAAAAAGTTACTCGGCTGTGTCGCGCATCCAGTCTGTCACGCTCTGACCCATGCGCTGCATGAAGGCACGGCTGAAGGTGCTGTGGCTGCGGAAGCCGCTCTCGTATGCCAGTTCCTGAGCAACGACGGACTGTCCGGCAGCGGTGGCCTCCTCGTAGCGGCTGATGAAGTGGTTGAAGCGCAGATTGTTGATATAGATATAGTACGTGATGCCCTGACGGGAGAAATACTGGCTGAGATAAGAGCGGTTGGTTCCGACGGCCTTGGCCAGCTGATGCAGGGTCAGGTTGGGCCGCAGGTAGAGTTGCGCGTCCACGCAGTTCGTTTCCAACAGTCGACTGATTTGTGCGATGTCCACAGTGGTGGCAAAAACCGTCCGTGAGTATATTCGGGCGTTTGAAGAGGATTATGACTTACACTTGATCATCATGTCTTAAAGGTTCCTCATAGTATCTTTTAGCGCACGCGCATCCTCCAGAAGGTTCCAGATAGCGTCTTCAGACAACACTCCGCGCTTCAGGTCTGAGGGCAAAAGACCCAATTCGTCGTCGTGGAAGTCTTTTTTCCATTCTTTACTGCCATAATACGCTTCGAGTTTTTCAAGCACTCCTGCACGTTTGCATAATCGTCAAGGGCTGCTGAAAGCTTGATAACTGCTTCAGAAGCGCGCTCAAGACACCGCTCCATCGATTCTATTCGTTCTTTTTGCTTCATACCTGAAAATATACAACTAATATCCTATTCGTTTTTACTCATACGTGCAATTAATAGACTGTATGACAGTAGCGAACACTCCCCTCCTCTTATTCGTCTTCTTGTGGCTGTCCACTAAGAGGTGGCATTCTGGCTGTGCGCAGACGGCGACACACCAGAGTAACGTCGCGGCAAGTACAGACCATTTCCGTTGCATACTGTCAGGTTTTTATGTGCTTGTATGTGATGAGTATTTTAAGGAGTTTTCCTAACTTCTTGGCCATAGCTGCTCACGAAATAGTAGTAGTTTGTTCTTCATTCTTCTATGATTCTTTTTATTGGTCAGCAAAGGTACGACATTACAACGAATTCTGCAAATAAATAGTGGTAATTATTTTGCTAACGCCTTTCCCCTGCATGGGAACATCTGATGAAGTGACTCAATTTTTTTTCTTTATATCGCGTCATTATTTCGAAAAAAAGTGTACCTTTGCAGAAAGAAGAAAGCCTTGGAACAAGGCTCTTTAGCAGAATAAAATGACATACATGATGAAACTACCCAAGCTCGACTATTACTACATGGGATCTGATGTGACGGCGTTCAGCACCACCCGCCACGGTGGTTATAGTGCTGGCCGCTCGACTTCTGAGGCTAACTACGCGGACTTTAACATCAACCACTACTGTGGGGACGACGACGAGCATATCCGCAAGAACCGTGAGGCGCTATGCTCCCTGTTAGGCATCAGCGACAACCATCTGCTGATGCCACATCAGGTACATCTGACGAAGACGGCACGGATAGACGAGACCATGCTGTCACTCTCGGAGATGCAGAAACGCAAGGCACTGGAGGGCTTCGACGCGCTGATGACTGACCTACGTGGTGTGTGCATTGGCGTTTCCACTGCCGACTGCATCCCCATCTTGCTCTACGATGAGGCTCATCATGCCATTTGTGCCATTCACGCAGGCTGGCGGGGTACTGTGGCCCGTATCGCAGAGAAAGCCATTGCAGAAATGAAAGCCGCCTACGGCACACGCCCTGAGCATCTCAAGGCACAGATAGGCCCCGGCATCCACCTCGACAGCTTCGAGGTGGGCGACGAGGTTTACGAGGCCTTCGCTAACGAAGGGTTCGACATGGCAACTATCAGCAAACAATATCCAATAACTGATGGCAGCAGCAAATTTTCCTCTATTCACTCTTCCCTTTACCCATCCAAGTGGCACATCGACCTGCCTGAATGTAACCGCCGGCAGCTCATCGTCGCAGGCATCGCTGCGTCTTCCATCGACGTTTCATCCGTCTGCACCTTCCAGCAATCGGACGATTACTTCTCTGCCCGCCGCCTCGGCATCAATTCAGGTCGCATCTTCACTGGCATCATGTTGCAGATGTTATGACTTTAAACCAAAATAGTTGAAGACTATATGTGGCAAAGCCTCCCGTTCTGAGTGGCAGATGATTCTGTACAAACACGTCTTCTTATGCAAAGAGCGCCACAGAGATATCCCTGCAGCACTCTTCATATTGATAAGGTGAACCCTTTAGTCAGCCAGCTTGGCCTTGATGAACTCGCGGTTCAGGCGGGCGATGTTGGCGATGGTCTCGTTCTTCGGGCAGACGGCCTCGCAGGCACGGGTGTTGGTACAGTTACCAAAACCGGCCTCCTCCATAGCCATGACCATTGCCTTGGCACGACGAGCAGCCTCTACGCGACCCTGGGGAAGCAGGGCGAGCTGGGAAACCTTCGAGCTGACGAACAGCATGGCCGAGCCGTTCTTACAGGCAGCGACGCAAGCACCACAGCCGATGCACGATGCGCAGTCCATAGCCTCGTCGGCATCCTCCTTGGGAATGAGGATGGCGTTGGCATCCTGAGCCTGACCGGTGCGGATGGTGGTGTAGCCTCCAGCCTGGATAATCTTGTCGAAGGCGTTGCGGTCGACCATACAGTCCTTGATGACGGGGAAGGCTGCCGAGCGCCACGGCTCAACGGTGATGACGTCGCCATCGTTAAAGCGGCGCATGTAGAGCTGACAGGTGGTGGCACCACGCTCCGTCTTACCGTGAGGCGTACCGTTGATGTAGAGTGAGCACATAACGCAGATACCCTCGCGGCAGTCATGATCGAAAACGAAGGGATCCTTGCCTTCGTTGATGAGCTCATCGTTCAGGATGTCGAGCATC
>JAEEGL011505595.1_pt1 | contig 16227 bp, 12 predicted proteins | sample 9134231 | NCBI WGS metagenome assembly JAEEGL01 (sample SAMN16246548, study PRJNA631951) | gut metagenome | biome: gut microbiome; feature: rumen; material: fiber-attached | host: Bos | place: Iran: Karaj | collected 2018-10
CGGCACCTGGTGCGGCTGGTGTACCCGTGGCCTTGTTGCCATGAAACTGTTGGCTGAGACCTACGGTGATGACTTTATCGGTGTAGCTTACCACAACGCTGACCCCATGGAGGTTACCACCAGCTACCCGAGCCCTGTTCAAGGCTTCCCCAGTGCGTTTGTTGATAGGTACTATGATGTTGATCCTTACTATGGATATGAGTCGGTGGGCTTCGGTATGAAGGACCTTGTTGACTACGTGATGAGCCAGCTGGCAGTCGTTGACCTCAATGTCAAGGCCGAGTGGGCCGATGAGGGCAAGAACGAACTCAAGGCCACCGTGGAGAGCAACTTCGTCATGAATGCCGCTGGCAGCGACTACGGTATTGAAGTCATGCTTGTCGAGGATGACATGTACGGCCCCGCTGGCACCGATTGGGACCAGCACAACTACTATGCCGACATGGCCGACCAGTATGCCAGCGAGCCTAACCTGGGCCCGTTGTGCGAGTTGCCCGGAACCATCGAGGGTTATCACTTCAACGATGTGCTCGTGGCTACCTCGGGCGTTGTTGACGAAAGCCTTCCCGAACAGATTGTCGCCAACACGGTCAATAGCTTTGAGTACTCGTTTGATGTCAACAACATCTACAACACGAGCTATGAGCCCCTCATCCAGAACAAGGAGAAGCTCCATGTCGTAGCTATCGTCGTTGACAAGTCTACAGGTCAAGTGATCAATGCCGCCAAGGGAAAAGTCGGCAATACTGCTGTCAACGAGATCAGTGACCAGAACAAGGAGGTTGTCTCGACCATGTACTTCGACCTCATGGGCCGTATGGTCAACAACCCCGGTAACGGTGTCTATGTGAAAGTCGTGCGTTACACCGACGGCTCACAGCGCAGCTTCAAGGTGCTCAAGAAATAACTCTTGCCGCATCCCGGTTTAAAAGAAATCGCAGGCTCGACCTCTGGGCTTGCGATTTCTTTGTTACCAGGTGCCATCGCCGTCAATGAGCATCAAAATCAGGGCGAAAAAGCATTATCTTACCCGTGTTAATTAAAAGATGTGAAAAATGATGTAAGGTTAAGGGATTTTGCTTACCTTTGCCCGACATTTAAAACAACATCCATTATCATAAACAAAACGATAGAATTTCCAAGTCATGAGAGGTATTCATGTTACAAGTGAGATAAAACCATTGAAGAAGGTTTTGTTGCACCGTCCGGGACGTGAACTGCTCAACCTGACACCCAACACACTCGAAGAACTGCTGTTTGACGATATTCCCTATCTCAAAGTGGCCGAGGAGGAACATGATGCCTTCTCGCAGGTGTTGCGTGACAATGGGGTAGAAGTGGTTTACTTGGAAGACTTGATGGCTCAGGTGCTCGACATCAGCTCCGAAATCAGGGAGCAGTTCCTGCGCCAGTTCATCGAGGAGGCCGGCATCAGTGCAACTAAATACCACGACATCATTTATAACTACCTGAACGGCATCAAGTCCAGCAAGGAACTGGTGCTGAAAACGATGGAGGGTATCTACCTGCAGGACCTGCCCCGCGATCCCCGCGAGGTGGAGAACTCACTGGTAGATCAGGTTCGTGGCGACAGCCGCTTTGTCGTCAAGCCCATGCCTAATCTCTATTTCACGCGCGATCCGTTCGCCTGCATCGGCACGGGCGTGAGCATTAACCGCATGTTCTCGGTAACGCGTTGCCGCGAGACCATCTATGGCGACTACATCTTCAGGTATCACCCCGATTTCAAGGAGGTGGATCACTACTATGACCGCACCCTGCCTTACCGCATCGAGGGTGGTGACATCCTGAACCTCAACGAGCACACGCTCGCCATTGGTATCAGCCAGCGCACCGAGCCCGACGGCATCGAACTGATTGCCAAGAACATCTTTGCCAACAAGGATTGTGCCATCGACACTGTGCTCGCCATCCACATTCCCGAAACCCGCGCCTTCATGCACCTTGACACCGTGTTCACGCAGATTGACCACGACAAGTTTACCGTGCATCCCGGCATTCTGGGACCCCTGGAAGTGTTCAAACTCACACGTGGTGAGGGCGATGACATCAAGCTCGAACGCAAGGAGGAAACCCTTGAGGAAATCCTTGCTGAGTCGCTGGGATTGGAACATGTCACTCTCATCAAGTGTGGCGGCGGTGACCTCATCACAGCCGAGCGTGAGCAATGGAACGACGGTTCCAATACCCTGTGCATTGCTCCTGGCAAGGTCATCGTCTATGAGCGCAACAACGTCACCAATGCCATCTTGCGCGACGAGGGCATCACGGTGCTTGAGATTCCCAGCAGTGAGCTCTCACGCGGTCGTGGAGGACCCCGCTGCATGAGCATGCCCCTGTGGCGTGACTAATCCCAAGGTTATAGACTAGCTAAAAACTAAGGACTAAGGACTAAAAACTTAAAACTAACATATTATTATTAATCTTTTAATACAATTTCAATTATGCCAAGAAGTTTATCTGGAAGAAGTTTCCTGAAGTTACTCGATTTCTCCACCGAGGAGATTCAGTATTTACTCGAACTTGCTAAGGATTTCAAGCGCATGAAACGCGCCGGAACTCCCCACAAGTACCTCACCGGCAAGAACATCGTGCTCTTGTTCGAGAAGACCTCCACTCGCACCCGCTGCTCGTTTGAGGTAGCTGGTAATGACCTGGGTATGGGTGTTACCTACCTCGATCCCGGTTCATCACAGATGGGTAAGAAGGAGTCTCTCGAGGACACCGCCAAGGTGCTGGGTCGCATGTTCGACGGTATCGAGTACCGCGGCTTTGACCAGCAGATTGTTGAGGACCTCGCCAAGTATGCCGGCGTTCCCGTGTGGAACGGTCTGACCACCGACTTCCATCCCACCCAGATGCTGGCCGATGTTCTCACTATCGAAGAGCACTTCGGTTACTATAAGGGCCTGACCATGGTCTTCATGGGTGATGCCCGCAACAACGTAGCTAATTCACTGATGGTAGTTTCGGCCAAGTTGGGTATCAACTTCGTCGCTTGCGGTCCCAAGGACAACATGCCCGACAAGAAGCTTGTTGACACCTGCAAGAAGATTGCTAAGGAGAACGGCTGCACCATCACCCTCACCGAGGACGTGAAGAAGGGCACCAAGAATGCCGACGTTATCTACACCGACATCTGGGTATCGATGGGTGAGCCCGACGAGATCTGGGAACAGCGCATCAAGCTCCTCAGCCCCTATCAGGTGAACGACGCCGTGATGAAGAACGCCAACCCCGGCGCCATCTTCCTGCACTGCCTGCCTTCGTTCCACGACCTGGAGACCACCATCGGCAAGGACATTCACAAGAAGTTCGGTCTGCCTGAGATGGAGGTTACCGATAAGGTCTTCCGTAGCCCGCAATCCAAGGTGTTTGATGAGGCCGAGAACCGCATGCACACCATCAAAGCTGTGATGTACGCAACCCTGAAGTAAGATTCAATTCAGTTCACAATGGTGAACTGGAACCTAAGGTTAATGGTTAAAGGTTAATGGGTGATTGCTCATAGACTTTAATCATTAACCTTTCTAAAACATCATTCATTAAAAGAAAAATAAGACAACACAACATTATGAGCAAACGTCTTGTTATCGCCCTGGGCGGCAATGCCCTGGGTAAGACTCCTCAAGAGCAGCTGGACCTGGTGAAGGGTACTGCTTCGACCATCGTGGACCTCGTTGAAGAGGGCTATGACGTCGTTATCGGTCATGGTAACGGCCCCCAAGTGGGCATGGTAAACCTGGCCTTTGAATACTCGGCCAACAACGGAGGCGGCACCCCCGCCATGCCGTTCCCCGAGTGCGGCGCCATGACACAGGGTTACATCGGTTATCACTTGCAGCAGGCTGTGGAGCGCGAGCTCGCTCGCCGTGGCATCAACAAGCCCTGCGCCGCTGTAGTGACTCAGGTCGTTGTTGACAAGAATGACGATGCTTTCCAGAAACCCACCAAGCCCGTGGGCATGTTCTATAGCAAGGAAGATGCCGACCGCATCGTGGCCGAGACCGGTTACACCTTTGTCGAGGATGCCGGCCGTGGTTACCGTCGCGTCGTTCCTTCGCCCATCCCCGTCAAGATTGTTGAGCTGCCCATCGTTGAACAGCTCGTCGGCCTTCACAGCGTGGTCATCACCGTGGGTGGTGGTGGCATCCCCGTTGTGGAGAATGGCCCTGGCGACTATGAGGGCGTAGCAGCAGTCATCGACAAGGACCGCGCCAGCGCCAAGTTGGCCCTCGACCTGAATGCCGATATGCTGGTGATTCTCACCGCCGTGGAGAAGGTGTCTATCAACTTCAACAAGCCTGACCAGAAAGACCTCGACCGCATGACCATCGCCGAGGCCCGCGAGTACATCCAGCAGGGTCACTTCGCCCCCGGCAGCATGCTGCCCAAGGTGGAGAGCTGCATCAGCTTTGTGGAAAACACTACGGGCGGCACTGCCCTGATTACCTCGCTCGACAAGGCTCGCGAAGCCCTGCAGGGCAAGACTGGCACTCTGCTCGTCAAGGAGTAAAAGAGACTATTCCATCCTTATTTAAGACTGACCGGGCTCAAGAAAAGTGTCCGGTCAGTCGCGTTTTAATCCCCTTACAGTCCATTACGCCACTTTTTCGGATAAGTCGATAATTATTGGGGATACAGTATTTTTTTGGGGGGTCACCAGCAAAAACCGTGGTCCGGGTGATATGGCTGTTGATTGCCTGAGGAGACACAGAATGGGCTGGAGGCCCGCTTGACGTCATCTGGCTCTCAACAGCCAACACAGGTTTTGCAACTGTCCCATATTTTTCCGACCTTTAATTTTGCTTTGCGCAATGCTATCATCTCCTTTCTCCCTTCACCACAAGATTACGAATTCATTCTCAAGGGTTCAGCTTCTACATGAGAGATAATAGCGGTGACAAACCAGAAGGCGCTCCCTCGTTGTTGAGGAAGCGCCCCTGGCCGATTGTCAGGCTTTATTGACGTGTCAAGGCCATTGCCCTGTCAGCAGGAAGTCAATCAACGTAGCCACGTCGCTGATGGTCACGACGCCGTCGTCATTCACGTCGGCGCCCGCGTTAGTGTCGGCACTTACATTACCACTTAACAGAACGTCGATCAGAGCGCTAATGTCAGCAATCGTTACATTACCGTCATCGTTCACGTCACCAACGACAACATTTACTATAGGAAGAACAATCTCAAACCGATTCCAATAATTGGTAGTTTTATAGGCTTCGATGGATTGTTCTGGAACATACAGTTTCGCATTCAGATATGTATCAGAATCAAAACAAGTTGAATTTCGCATTGCTGGTGGTACCACCGCATTACACGTCACGCTCGTCAGGCTACTGCAACCCCTGAACGCATTGAAGTCGATAACGTTGGTGACCGAGTTGCCAATGTTCACGCTCGTCAGCCCACTGCAACCATAGAACGCACTGCTGCCGATGTAAATGACCGAGTTTGGGATGGTAACGCTCCTCAGGCCAGTGCAACCATAGAACGCACTGCTAGCGATGGAGGTGACCGAGTTTGGAATGGTAACGCTCGTCAGGCCAATGCAACCATAGAACACCGATTTGCTAATGGAGGTGACAGAGTTGCCGATGGTCACACTCGTCAGACCGCTGCAATTATAGAATGCGCTTTCCTCGATGGAGATGACCGAGTTCGGGATGTCCACGCTCGTCAGGCCACTGCAACCATAGAACGCACTGCTGCCGATGGAGGTGACCGAGTTCGGGATGGTCACGCTCGTCAGGCCAGTGCAACATTCGAACGTCCAGTGGCTGATGGAGGTGACCGAGTTAGGGATGGTAACGCTCCTCAGGCTACTGCAATTAACGAAAGCACCATAGTCGATTGCGGTGACCGAGTTCGGGATGGTAACGCTAGTCAGGCTACTGCAATCCCTGAAAGCAAAGTAGCCGATGGAAGTGACCGAGTTCGGGATGGTCACGCTCGTCAGGCCAGTGCAACCAGTGAACGCAGAGCCGCCGATGGAGATGACAGAGTTCGGAATCACCGTATTTTGACAACCTGAGATTAAGGTGTTAGAGCCCGTCTCAATGATTGCATTACAGTTGTTGCGGGAATCATAAACGGTATTACCTTCTTCAACAACAATACGCGCCAGACCGCTGCAATGATCGAACGCGGAACCGCCGATTGCGGTGACAGAGCTCGGGATGGTCACGCTCGTTAGGCCAGTGCAATTAAAGAACGCAGAGCCGCCGATGGAGGTGACCGAGTTCGGGATGGTCACACTCGTCACACTGCAATCAAAGAATGCATTTTCGCTGATGGAGGTGACAGAGTTCGGGATGGTAACGCTAGTCAGGCTACTGCAATCAAAGAACGCATTGTCGCCGATGGAGGTGACGGGGTAAGTCGCGCCGTTGTAAGTCACGGCTGGCGGGATGGTCACGCTGCCAGTATAGGAACCTCCACTAGTCACCGTGGCTTCGGTGCCGTTAATTTCATAGGCAATGCCATCGACTATAAAGTCGTAGGCCGAAGCTGATAATGCGCAAAACAACATCACAAGCGGCAAAAGGATTCTAAGTTTAATCTGTTTCATAGTTATTTCAGTTTTTAGTACGTATGTATTTTTCGACCACAAAAATAGCAACATTTTCCCAAATAATATTCGACTTATGCACTTTCCTTAAGAAAATCCTCATAAAAATGAGTATTTTTTATGCACTAAAAAGGAATTGTCTCCTCATTGGCAGATATGATTGATCTTTCCAGAGAGAATAGCTCGGGCATCAAGGGCATCGTCATCATGATGATGGTCTTCTACCACCTCTTTGGTGGCAATCACAAGTTTTTATTCACGGGGTTAATTCACATCGGGAAGGTTCCGTTGGCAACCTGGATTGCTGCGGCCTGTTGGCCTGCGAGTTTCTTTGTGATATTGAGTGGTTATGGCCTCGCGTGCAAATATGAGCAGGGAGGTATCTCGCCCCCCCGGCAGCATGCTGCCCAAGGTAGAGAGCTGCATCAGCTTCGTGGAGAACACCACGGGTGGCACTGCACTGATCACCTCGCTCGACAAGGCCCGCGAAGCCCTGCAGGGCAAGACTGGCACTCTGCTCGTCAAGTAGTAAACAACATCTCATTTAAATAATGGTAATGGTTGGGCAACAGAAGTCCAACCATTATCTTTTTTATTGTCTATTGGCGGAATTCTCTCGGCGTCATGCCTGTCATGCGCTTGAAAAACTTGGTCAGGAATGAGGGATTGGGGAAATTCATTTCATCGCAGATGCGGGCAACGGACTTGTCGGTGTGCTTGAGTTCGATTTTGATGCGGGTGACCAGGGCATCATCAATCCACTGCTTGGCACTCTTGCCGCTCACTTGCTTGATAATAGTGCTCATGTAACGCGGCGTGATGCAAAGGCGTGAAGCATAGTAGTCGATGGTGTGGTGCTCGGGGGCAAACTCGCTCACCAGTTGGATGAAATCGGTGAACAGCCTCTGCTCTCGCGTCTGGCTCTCACGATAAGTTTGTTCTTGGCGGCTCCACAGGTGGTCAACATACCACAGGAATGCGCTCAACAGGTGCAGTGTTACCTGGCTGCTGCCGTCCTGCTGCCTCAAGTGGCGGTACAGCATCAGGTGCAGCTGGTCAAGGTATTCCAGTTCATCGGGCTGCAACCGCAGCTGGAAATGGCGCAGGTGCCCATCAAATGCCTGCGGGATGCGGTTGCCGATGGCCAGCGAGAACAGTTCGTCGCTGATCGACAGGCCGATGCCCTGCACATCGCTCGATGCATCCTTGTACTGCAGGATGCTGTTGGTGCCCAAGAACACCAGGTCACCAGCTTCAAAACGTCGCTCCATCATGTTGATGACGGGCCTGGCCCAGCCGTTTTTGATAATGAGAATACGCATCTCGGGCATGAGTGTCGGTTGGTCAACGATTTGCTCCTTAATAAGGTCCAGACGCACATTGCGCGCTACTGCCATGTTGCGCGAGATGTAGTTATTGGCCAAATTCTCATCTTTTCCCTCAACGAGTTGCTTGAGTTGAGCCAGATTTAATTGTCTCATTTCTGCCATGTTTTCCCGATTTTTGAACGCAAAGATAATCAAACTGGGTAAAAAAATAAAAATTATTTGATATTTTGTACAAATAGGACATTATTTCCCTACTTTGGATAAAAGCCGCTTTATGATATCACTGTATCTTTGCCATATCAAACCAATTCACTACGACATGAAACGGCTATTTTTTATCATCAGCGTGTGCATGGCGCTTTCGGCTGCGGCACAAACCCTTGAGGAGTGTCAACAGGCTGCCGAGCGCAACTACCCGCTCATTGCCCAGCATGACCTGATTGCCCGCACCACCGACCTCACCGTTGCCAACATCCAGAAGGGGTGGCTGCCACAGCTTTCGGCGACCGCCCAAGCGACTATCCAGAATGCTGTCCCTGCGTGGCCCGACGAAATGAAGGGAATGATGCAGCAGATGGGTGTGGACATGAAAGGCTTGGCCAAGGACCAGTATCGTGTAGGGCTTGACCTGCAGCAGACGGTGTTTGACGGCGGTGCCATCAGCGCCCACAAGCAGGTGGCTCGTGAGCAGGGCGCTGTGCAGCAGGCGCAACTAGACGTCAGCCTGTATCAGGTGCGCCAGCGTGTCAACGAGATGTATTTTGGCTTGTTGCTGCTCGATGACCAGATACGCCTCAACAGTGATTTGCAGGAGCAACTTGCTGCCAGCGAGAAGAAACTCACCTCGATGGTCAAACACGGTACTGCTGCCGAGTGTGACCTGAACAATGTCACCGCCGAGCGCTTGAACGTTGCTCAGCAGATGACCACGCTGGAGTCGCAACGCCGTGTGCTGGCATCGATGCTGGCCGCCTTTTGCGGCATCGAGGTGAATGGCGTAATAAAGCCGGCTGCCGTCGATGCAACCAATGGCAACAATCGTCCCGAGCTTCGACTCATTGATAGCCAACTGCGGCTTGCCGATGCCCAGGAACGTGCCCTCAAGGCGGCCATGTTGCCGCGGTTGGGCGTTTTTGCTCAAGGTTACTATGGCTACCCGGGCTATAACATGTTCAAGGACATGATGAGCCGTGACTGGTCATGGAACGGTATGGTAGGAGCGCGCCTGACATGGAACATCGGTGCTCTCTACACCCATCACAACGACAAGGCCAAATTGCAGCTGCAGCGTGAAACTGCCCGGAATCAGCGCGAGGTTTTCCTGTTTAACAATCGCCTGGAGCAGATGCAGCAAAACGAGGCTATCGACCGTTACCGCCGTCTTATGGCACAAGACGAGGAAATCATCGCCCTGCGTCAGCAAGTGCGCAAGGCGGCCGAGTCCAAGCTCTCACACGGCATTATCGATGTCAATGACCTGATTCGTGACATCAACAGCGAGAATGCCGCCCGTGTGCAGCAGTCTATCCATGAGATAGAGATGCTCAAGCAGATGTATGACCTGAAATATACGACAAACAATTAATCAGCATAACGATGAAAAAGATAACAATCATTGCAAGTGTGGCACTGATGGTGATGACCGCTTGCGGCAAAAAAGAAAAGGCATTTGACGCTACTGGAACGTTCGAGGCCACCGAGGTCACCATCTCGGCTAAGGCGACGGGCGAATTGAAGTCCTTTGACGTCACCGAGGGGCAGACCATCGATGGCGGCACCCAGGTGGGACGCATCGACACCTATCAGCTGGTACTCAAGAAGCAGCAGCTCGAGACGCAACGCGGGCAGCTTGCCGCCAGCAAACGCCAGCTGTCGTCCAACCGGTCGGCAGCCAGCAGTCAGCAGCTGGACTTGAACAAGCAACTATCGTCTATCCAGCAGCAGATTGCTAATGCCCAGCGGGAACGGCAGCGTTATGCCGAACTGGTCAAGGACGGGGCCGTTCCGCGCAAGCAGCTCGATGACATCGACAACCAGATCAAGGTCTTGAACCGCCAGTTGGATGCCACCCGTGACCAGATTCGTAGCGCCAACGCGGCGCTCGCCGATCAGGGGAAAGGCATAGGCGCCCAAATGGACGGCATCGACGCTCAAGTTGCGGGCATAGACGCCCAGCAGAGGCAACTTGATGACCAGATTGCCAATGCCGACATCGTGGCACCCTACAAGGGCACAGTGCTGGAAAAATATGTCGAACAGGGAGAGTTTGTCTCGACGGGCAAGCCGCTGTTCAAGATGGCCGATGTGGACAATATGTTCATCCGTGCCTATGTCACCTCGGCACAGTTGCAGAATATCAAGGTGGGGCAGGCGTGCAAGGTGTTTGCCGACTATGGCGATGGCCAAAAGAAAGAATACCCTGGCACAATCACTTGGATTTCAAGTCGCTCGGAGTTCACCCCCAAGACCATCTTGACCGACGATGAGCGTGCTGACCTGGTCTATGCCGTCAAGATCGCCATTAAGAACGATGGCTATGTGAAGATTGGCATGTACGGGGAAGTGAAATTCTAGAATCTCTAGAAACTCTAGAATATCTAGGTTATTTAGATTATCAGCATTGGCAATGAATGCAATAGAGGTCAACAACGTGTCCAAGTCCTATGGGGCGGTCAAGGCGCTCGATGACGTGTCGTTCTCGGTGGGTAATGGTGAGGTCTTTGGCCTCATTGGCCCTGACGGAGCTGGCAAGACATCGATGTACCGCATCTTGTGTACCCTGTTGTTGCCCGATGCCGGCACGGTAACGGTTGATGGCTATGACACGGTGCGGCAGATGACCGACATTCGCCGTAGGGTGGGGTATATGCCTGGCAAGTTCTCGCTCTATGAGGACTTGACGGTCGAGGAAAACCTGCAGTTCTTTGCCACGCTGTTCGGCACAACTGTCGAGGAGGGCTATGACAGCATCAAGGCCATCTATGGTCAGATTGAACGCTTCAAGGATCGCCGTGCGGGCGCTCTATCGGGTGGCATGAAGCAGAAGTTGGCACTCTCGTGTGCACTGGTGCACAGCCCCAGCGTGCTCTTCCTCGATGAGCCCACAACGGGTGTTGACCCTGTGTCCCGCAAGGAGTTTTGGGAGATGCTTGGTGACCTCAAGGAGCGCAACATCACCATCGTTGCCTCTACGCCCTATCTTGACGAAGTGCGCCGTTGCGAGCGCGTGGCCTTCCTTGAACAAGGCAGGATTCGCGGCATTGGCACTCCTGAAGAGATTCTAACTCGTTTTGCCGACATTTTTAATCCGCCGGGCATCGAGCACGCCCAGGGTGGTGAGGTCAAGGACGAGAATGTGATCGAGGTGGAACACCTGGTCAAGGCTTTCGGTTCGTTCCGTGCTGTTGACGATATCAGTTTCACCGTTAAACGCGGCGAGATTTTCGGCTTCCTCGGTGCTAATGGTGCCGGCAAGACCACGGCGATGCACATGCTCACTGGCCTCAATCAGCCCACGAGCGGCACTGGTTGTGTGGTGGGCTATGACATCCGCACCCAACATGAGCAAATCAAGAAGCACATCGGCTACATGAGCCAGCGTTTCTCGCTATATGAGGACTTGACAGTGGCCGAGAACATCCGCCTCTTTGCAGGCATCTACGGCATGGATGACAAGGAGATTGCCCGCAAGACCGACGAATTGCTGGCCCGCCTCAACTTTGCCGACCACAAGGACGCCCTCGTGGCTTCACTTCCCTTGGGGTGGAAGCAGAAGCTTGCCTTCTCGGTGAGCATCTTCCATGAGCCGGGCGTTGTCTTCCTTGACGAACCCACTGGCGGCGTGGATCCCGCCACAAGGCGGCAGTTTTGGGAGCTCATCTATGATGCTGCAGGTCGGGGCATTACCGTCTTTGTTACCACTCACTACATGGACGAGGCCGAGTACTGTGACCGCATCTCCATCATGGTCGATGGCAAGATAAAGGCCATGGGCACTCCCGATGAGTTGAAGCAGAGGTATCACCAGCCCGATATGGACCATGTGTTCACACATCTGGCACGGCAGGCTACACGCAGTAGCGATTAAACCACAGGAGCCATGAAACAGTTCATCTCATTTGTCATCAAGGAAGGTAAGCACATCCTGCGCGACAAGCGCACGATGCTCATTCTCTTCGGCATGCCGCTGGTGCTGATGCTCATCTTCGGCTTTGCCATCACCACCGACGTGAAGAATGTGCGCACCGTGGTGGTGACTAGTTCGATGGACCACCTCACGCAGCAGGCCGTGGACCGTCTGGCGGCATCAGAGTATTTTACCATTACCCAACTGGTCGCTACACCCCGCGATGCCGAGCGCATTATTCGCAGTCAAAAGGCGGATATGGCCATTGTTTTCGGTCCCGACTTCGCCTCCAAGCGCAGTGGCGTGCAGCTGATTGTTGACGGAGCCGACCCGAACATGGCGCAGCAGTGGACCAACTATGCCACTGCCGTGATGCTAAATCTAAATGCCGATGGCGGCGCCGTCAATACCAGGATGCTCTATAACCCCCAAATGAAGTCGGCCTACAACTTCGTGCCGGCTATCATGGGCATGTTGCTGATGCTCGTGTGCGCGATGATGACATCTATTTCTATCGTGCGTGAGAAGGAAAAGGGGACGATGGAGGTGTTGCTGGTCTCGCCCGTCAAGCCGTTGATGATTATTGTCGCTAAGGCGATACCCTATTTGGTCCTCGCTTTTGCCATCCTCATCATCATCTTGTTGATGGCTCGCTTTGTGCTTGGCGTGCCGTTGGTGGGTTCTCTGTTCTGGATCATTGCCGTTTCGGTAATCTACATCCTGTTGGCGTTAGCGCTGGGCTTGCTCATCAGCAATGTTGCCAAGACACAGCTGGTGGCACTCCTGCTATCGGCGATGGTGCTGCTCGTGCCCATCGTGATGCTTAGTGGCATGCTCTTCCCTGTGGAGTCGATGCCACGGGTACTGCAGTGGATATCGGCTGTCATCCCGCCTCGCTACTACATCGAGGCGATGCGCAAACTCATGATTATGGGTGTGGGCATCAAGGAAGTCGCCCGTGAGGTATTGATTTTGACGGGTATGCTGGTCTTGTTGATGACGCTCGCCCTGGCCAAGTTTAACAAACGACTCGAATAGCCTCCATTGCCATGACGCTCAAATATCTCATACAAAAAGAATTCACGCAGATTCGCCGCAATGCGTTCCTGCCCAAACTCATTGTCGTGTTCCCCATCATGATCATGTGCGTCATGCCCTGGGTGATGAATATGGAGGTGAAGAATATCAAGGTCACTGTTGTGGATAATGACCGCTCGACCTTGTCACAGCAGCTGGTGCACAGCATCGAGGCCAGCAACTACTTTATCTTCAAGGGGCAGCAGCCAACCTATCGTGCCGCGATGCAGGAAATCGAGAAATCACGTGCCGACGTTGTGATGGTCATTCCCCAGAACTATAGTCGTGACGTGACCTTGGGCAACCAGCCACAGGTGCTCATTGCTGCCAATGCCGTCAACGGCACCAAAGGGGCAATGGGCGGGGCTTACCTGACGCAGATTGTCACGGCCCACGTCAATCCTGACGTCACCGCGCTGCAGTCGCGTGTGTCCACCCTGTTCTTGTATAACAAGAATTTGAATTTCAAGCTATTTATGATACCCGCGCTGTTTGCCATCGTGATGATGTTGATGACAGGATTCTTGCCTGCACTCAACATCGTGGGCGAGAAAGAGGCAGGCACCATCGAGCAGATCAATGTCACGCCTGTGAGCAAGTGGTCGTTCATCCTCGCCAAACTCATTCCTTACTGGATTATCTCCCTGTTTGTCATCACCGTCTGCCTGCTGCTGGCTTGGGCGGTCTATGGTATTACCAGTGTGGGTCCATTGGCGCTCATTTACCTTCTCGTCTTGCTGTTGGCGCTGTTCTGGAGTTCTTTTGGCTTGATGATCAGCAACTACAGTGACACGATGCAGCAAGCCATCTTTGTGATGTGGTTCTTTGTGGTGATGATGCTGTTGCTGTCGGGCCTGTTCACGCCCACGCGCTCCATGCCTTCGTGGGCCTATGCCACGACCTATGTCAACCCGATGTCCTACTTCATCGAGGCGGTGCGCACCGTCTTCATCCGTGGAGGCGGCATTTCCAGCATCTGGCACCAGTTGCTTGCCCTGTTGGGCATCGGCTCGATTATGGCTACTTGGGCTGTCATCAGTTACAAGAAAAATTCTTAATGACATCATTTATATAATTAAAGTCATGGTTGGGGATTGCCCAACCATGACTTTTTACTTACCCTAAGATAGGGCTCTTAAATGGTGAATGTGTTAGTTTTGGGAAACACGCACAGGGCGCACACTTCTGCCTGCATCTCGGTAACTGAGATAATTTTCATAGCTTACGCCCCACTGATCGATGTTCATGCACAAAGCGGCGTTTGGATCGAATGGGCCGCCGGCATATAGCGTGCGTGACCAATAGTTGCAGATGAGTCCATCATTATAAGGCTCTTCCCAGTAGATGCCTGCGGCGGGAAAGAATAGTTTGTTCCCGTTCGGACCAGTCGCCAAATAGCCGAAAACGCCGTTGCGCTCCTCTGGCTCCCAGGTGCACTGGTCACCGAGTTCTATCATCTGCTCATAAGTCGGCATGCACCACTCGCCGCCCCAGTTAGCGGTAGCGGCATCGTCTTCAGGTTCCAATTCAGCGCTGCGGTTAGTGTACTTTGTAATCGTTCCATATTCGCCGTTGCACCACTTATAGTTGATAAAATCGTAGAACTCCTTGGGCTCGGTTTCGCCCCAGGCGTAATAGTTGCCGTATTCCTCGGGGGAGTTGGCTCCCACATTGCAGGTTGCCCACAACGTGCCGCTGGGCAAGCCCAAATCTTCATGGACGTGATTCTGCTCTTCTCCTGGCCATTTACCCGTGAGCAGGCGGTCGATCAGGGCCGTTACATCGGCGATGCCCACACTGCCGTCCTTGTTGCTGTCGGCATTCTCGGGGCTGATGGCACTGGCGTTACCTGTGAGCAAGTAGTCAATAAGGACAGTTACATCTGCAATGGTTACACTACCGTCTTGGTTCACATCACCACGCAGACCTGCTGCACTGGCCGTGAACGACGCCAGCGTCAACATTAACACAATCAAAAATGTACCGGTTCTTTTCATGCTGCATTGTTTTAGAAAGTTAATAACTCGATTCTTTGTTAAATCCATAATTGTCTACAAAGATACATTATTATTTCTGGTTTCTTGCTGCAATGTTGATGATTTTACAAAATAAATCATTACTTTTGCAAATAAAGTGAGATTTATTAAATGTCAAATGACTATGAAACGATTATTGACTGTAATTATATTGCTGGTTGCATTCACTGCCGCATGGGCTGACTCACCGTTGACTTCGACACATTTTGCCGACGCCTACTCCGACCATCCCATGGTGCAGATGGCTTGCGAGGAAATGCAGAACAACATCTCGGTTACATTGCTCAATTTCCTGGCCGACAAGCATCAGCCGGTTGATGTCAGGCTTGCTGTCATCAACAAGATCGGATGGAACTTTGACGGCACCATGGTAGGAGCACAATTGGGCGAGTACCTGATGGGCCGTTACAAGGCCAAGACCGAGAAGAAACTGGCCAAGAAACTTGATGCCGGCACGCTGGCCGTCTATGCCTATGCCAAGGCGATGAGCAATTATTTTGATGTCACCGCGGCAAGCGAGTTGGGCCATCTGGCCGTGAAGAAGAACAAGGGCAAAAGTCTCAGCGTGGCGCTGATTTCGTCACTCATCGATGCCCAAGTCTATCTCGACAGTGACTGGTCTAAGATTTATCCGGTAGTCTCCAAAGTCCTGCACGACGGCTCGCTGCGCCTCGACATGCGACAGGAGGCCATCAACGGCATCATGGAGTACATCAACCTTTACGAGGAGTACGAGTAACATCCGACCAAAACTCCTTGTCAGGACAAAAAATTCAGGCTCCTTGAGGTTTCCCTCTTGGAGCCTGATAGCATTTTGCGGAATTAATTCTTGGAAAGAACCTGTGTTGATTAGGCGTGCTTCTTAGCCTCGTCAACGATTGCCTTGAAAGCGGCGGGATTGTTCATAGCCAGGTCGGCGAGCACCTTGCGGTTGATCTCGATACCGGCTTTGTGAATCAGGCCCATCAGCTTGCTGTAGGAGAGGTCCTCCATGCGAGCGGCAGCGTTGATACGCTGGATCCACAGCGCGCGGAAGTTGCGTTTTTTCTTCTTACGGTCAGCGTAAGC
>JAEEGL012038170.1_pt1 | contig 16227 bp, 15 predicted proteins | sample 9134231 | NCBI WGS metagenome assembly JAEEGL01 (sample SAMN16246548, study PRJNA631951) | gut metagenome | biome: gut microbiome; feature: rumen; material: fiber-attached | host: Bos | place: Iran: Karaj | collected 2018-10
GACGGTTCAGTTACGGTTGCCTGGATCGCGTTTACTTCGCTCGCTCTCCTCATCAGCAACCTCTGGGGACTGTACTTCAAGGAATGGACAAAGCCCGAAGCGAAAAAGTGGCTTCTCGCGGGAGACGCGGTGCTGCTTGTGGCGTTTGTGATCTGCGGAATAGCGTAAAACAGAAAAAGACTAACAACCAATGGGGACGTTTCATTTTGGCTGTGTACAGCCAAAATGAAACGTCCCCATTGGTTGTTAGTTATTTTTATTTTTATTTTATTTGATAATAAAATTCAGTTGTGTTAAACTGATTGCGCTAAATCAAAACGATAATGCGGGAGGAGTAAATGGAAAACAAAGACAAAACTTATGATTGCCTGTTATTGGATAATCAGCTGTGCTTCCCATTGTATGTCTGCTCGAAAGAAATCGTGAACATGTATGCTCCTTTGCTGGCGAAGCTGGACCTGACTTACACGCAGTACATCACGATGATGGTCATGTGGGAAGAAAAGCGGGTGCTCACAAGGCACTTGAGAAACAGGCTTTTCCTGGACAGCGGAACGCTTACACCCGTGCTGAACAGACTTGAGGAAAAGGGCTACATCACAAAGGAACGTTCGGCGGAGGATGCCAGAGATCTGGTGGTCACCATCACAGACGAGGGCGAGAAGCTGAAGGAAGAAGCAGTCAAGATACCGGCACAGATCGGGAACTGCTTTGCGGAGGTCAGAGACCCCGAAAGGCTTGCCAAGATGGGCATATTGCTACATGAACTGATGGATATGTTTAACGAATATCGCACAAAAAAGAAAGGAGACTGAAATGAGCTTTTACGACTACAGCGTAAAGAAACAGGACGGAACGGATTTTTCCATGGAAGAGACAAAGGGCAAGGTGGTAATGATCGTCAATACCGCCACGAGATGCGGCTTCACTCCCCAGTACAAGGAACTTGAGGCAATGTATGAGAAGTATCACGACAGAGGGCTTGAGATCATCGACATACCCTGCAACCAGTTTGCTAACCAGGCTCCCGGCAGCGATGCGGATATCACTTCGTTCTGCACGCTCAAGTACAACACCGCATTCCCTCAGATGAAGAAGGCTATGGTAAACGGTGAGAACGAGCTGCCGCTCTACACTTTCCTCAAGACCGAAGCGGAGAACAACGGCCTCGGGACCGGCAAGGCAAAGGGCCTGCTTAAGCTTGTTTCAAAGATGTTTACAAAGAAGGAAAATGATATAAAATGGAACTTCACAAAGTTTGTTGTGGACAGAGAGGGTAAGGTCGTTGCACGCTTTGAGCCCACGACGAAGATGGATGAAGTCGACAGATTTGTGGAAGCACTTCTGTAAAGCAGAATAATACATACATAAGGAGGCAGCGTTTTGGGTTACAGATCAAGACTCTACACAGCGGATGAGAACCGCTACAACGAAATGAAATACAACCGTACGGGAAAGAGCGGATTGAAGCTCCCCGCGGTATCACTCGGACTGTGGCATAATTTCGGTACCACGGGCAATTACGAGAATATGGTGGATATGTGCACCACCGCATTTGACAGAGGCATCACGCATTTCGACCTCGCAAACAACTACGGCCCCATCCCCGGTGCAGCCGAGGAGAACTTCGGAAGGATGCTGAAAAGCGAGCTTGCTCCCTACAGAGATGAGATGGTGATCTCCACGAAAGCGGGCTACGGTATGTGGTCCGGCCCTTACGGCGACGGAGGCAGCAGAAAGTATCTGATCTCCAGCCTCGACCAGAGCTTGAAGCGCCTCGGTCTTGATTATGTGGACATATTCTATCATCACCGCTTCGATCCCGAAACTCCTCTTGAGGAGACGGCAGCAGCCCTTGACCAGATCGTAAGGAGCGGAAAAGCGCTTTATGTCGGCGTTTCCAATTATAATAAGGAGCAGACCATCGAGATGGCAGGCCTCCTTAAAAAGCTTGGAACTCCTTTCATAATAAATCAGAGAAGATACAACATCCTTGACCGCACGATGGAAAAGGACGGCCTCAAGGCTTATGCGTTTAAGAACGGCATCGGCATCATCACCTTCTGTCCTCTTGCGCAGGGTCTGCTGACAGACAGATATTTAAACGGCATCCCGGCGGATTCCAGAGTAAGGACCGATGGCCGATTCCTTAAGGAGAACAACATCAGCGAGGATGTGCTGAACAAGGTGCGCGCACTGAAAGAGATCGCTGAAAGAAGAGGCCAGACGCTTGCGGAAATGTCGCTTGCATGGATACTCAGAGACGGAGATATCACGAGCGTTCTTATCGGCGCTTCGAAGGCTTCGCAGATCGTTGAAAACATCGGTATGCTTAAGAACACGGAATTCTCTGACGAAGAGAGAAGAGCCATCGACAGCATAGTAATGGGATAAAACGGTATTCTGACAACCAATGGGGACGTTTCATTTTGGCTGTGCGCAGCCAAAATGAAACGTCCCCATTGGTTGTGATCTTCTAATATTTGACCATGATTTGACACGGAATTTTAACAAGTGTATAGTATGATGGTCGTCGAAAACACCGCAGACAGCGGTGAATAACATAACGACAATATCGGAAAGAGAATAAGATACAGATGAGACCTTCATTCAGAAACGTTAAAAAGAGAAGAAAAAAAGGCGCGGCCTATTATATTTCCTTTGTCTTTTTTATCCTTTCGGTGAGTGCTTTCGTGATCTACGGCGCAGGCTACCTTAAGGATATGCACAACAATACAAAGACCACCGAGGAACTCAGGAACATAAGGGAACAGTATAAGAGAGAGACAGTTAAGAGAAACACTCCCACACCCACTGAGACCCCGACTCCCACACCGACGGAAACTCCGACTCCCACACCCACGGTAACCCCGGATCCGGATGTGACTCCGGATCCGAATGAGACACTGGGACCTTTGCCGAACGGCGATCCTGAGCCGACAAATACACCGTCGCCGACACCCACAAACACTCCTACGCCCACGGTGACGCCTCCGCCTCCGAAGCTTCTGCCTCTCGGAGAGGAATACCTCGCGATCAACAAGGACTATGTGGGCTGGCTCGAACTGGTTGACACCAACCCGCTCTGCAGTTATCCGGTCGTTATGGAAAAGCCTCTCGAGGAGGAATACTATCTCACCAAAGACATATACGGACGAAACGACAGAAACGGCACACTGTTTACGGTGGATGAATGCAGGGTCGGCGTCGGAACGATAGAGAACGACTACTACGGCGGCGAAGCGCCCACAACGAACATACTTATATTCGGCCACGATATGTATTCGAACCATATGTTCGGCAATCTCAGCGATTACTTAAAGCAGGAATACTACGAAAGGCACAAATACATATATTTCGATACCGCATATGAAAACAGGACCTACGAGATAATTGCGATATTCCGTTCGCACGAATACGAGGATCCTTTTGACAGCAACTTCAAGTACTACTTCTTCTACAATGCGGATACCGAGGCACAGTTTGATTACTGGTATTCGAATATCAAGTCGATGAGCGAGATCAACTGCAAGGCAACCGCAAAGTTCGGCGACCAGTTCATCACTCTTTCGACCTGCTCGGCGACAGACGAAACAGGCAAGAAAAATCCGAACGGAAGGCTTGCTGTTGTTGCGGTCAGAATAGAGTAAAAAACCGTTGACAAATGAAAATCCTCTGTATACAATTATACAAAATTTTTCTTACGTGACCGTTTCATTCGGAAAGAAAGGACTTAAAAATGGCAATCAGAGTTGGAATTTTAGGGTACGGTAACATCGGAAGAGGCATCGAATGGGCAGTGAGCACCGCAAAGGATATGGAACTCACGACAGTATTCACAAGAAGAGATCCCAAGAGCCTCAAGATCAGAACAAATGCCGAAGTGGCAAGCGTAAACGACATTGAAAAGTACAAAGACAAGATCGATGTTCTTGTTCTTTGCGGAGGTTCCGCTACGGACCTTCCCGAGCAGACGCCGAAGTATGCGGCTATGTTTAACGTCGTTGATACATTTGATACTCACGCAAGGGTTCCCGAGCATTTTGCAAACGTTGACGCCGCTGCGAAGAAAGCAGGAAAGATCGGCATCATTTCCGTGGGCTGGGATCCCGGTATGTTCTCTCTCAACCGTCTTTATGCCAACTGTGTCCTTCCCGACGGCAAGGATTATACCTTCTGGGGAAGAGGCGTAAGCCAGGGTCATTCCGATGCGATCAGACGCATTGAAGGCGTACAGGATGCAAGACAGTACACCTGCCCCGTTCCCGAGGCTCTTGCCGCAGCAAGAAGCGGAGAGAATCCGGAACTCACGACAAGACAGAAACATACAAGAGAGTGCTATGTCGTTCTTAAGGAAGGCGCTGACGCCGCAAGAGTTGAAAAAGAGATCAAGACAATGCCCAACTACTTCGCGGACTACGATACAACGGTTACATTCATATCACAGGAAGAGCTTGACAGAGACCACAAGGGCATACCTCACGGCGGCTTCGTGATCAGGACCGGAAAGACCGGCTGGAATGGCGAGAACAAGCACACCATCGAGTACAGCCTTAAGCTGGATTCCAACCCCGAATTCACATCGAGCGTTGTCGCTGCATATGTCAGAGCGGCATATCGCATGAACAGCGAGGGTATGACAGGCTGCAAGACAGTATTCGATATCGCTCCCGCATATCTCTCCGAGAAGAGTGGCGAAGAGCTGAGAAAGACCATGCTGTAAGTCCCGTTAATAAAGTCTTTATTGTAAAAGCATTTCAATAGGTGTAAAATCAGACTGTGCAGATATTGCGCAGTCTTTTTTAATATCGGCCTGAACAGCGGCCGAAAAGGAGTAAGAATGAAAAAGAATCGGCTCAGTCCCGATGTACTTGTTGAAAATGTGGTTTTTAAGTATTTCCTTATTATTTTCGGAGGTTTTATCTACTCGGTGGGCGTAAATATCTTTGTGAGACCCTTGGGCCTATACAACGGAGGCGTTGTGGGTCTTGCACAGCTGATCGCCTATTTTGTGGAAAGGAATCTCGGGCGGACTACGAACATATATGCTGTAGTCTATGTTTTGTTCAATATTCCTCTTTTGATCCTGGCTTTCAGAGGGATTAACAGAAGGTTCTTTATCAGAACGTTGCTTGGCGTCGGCAGCGTGGCCTTTTTCGGTATGATCCTTAAAAGTCCCACGGAGCCCCTTATCGAAAACATACTGACCGCTTCAATCGTCGGAGGTATGATCACAGGCACGGGTACCGGCCTTGTTCTTCTGGCCGGAGGAAGCAGCGGAGGAACCGACATATTGGGAGTCTTTATCTCGAGGCGCCGTCCCAACGCATCTGTGGGAAAGTTTACGCTTTTCTTTAACATCGTGCTCTACACGATCATCCTCTTCGTTAACGATCACGAAGTCGTTATATACTCCGTCATAGTTATGGTCGCATCTGCTATGACGCTTGATCGCATACATTATCAGAATATCGCGGCACGCTGTATGATCTTCACAAAGATGGAAGGTCTTGAGAAACAGATAATGGAGAAGACATACAGAGGCTGTACCGAATGGGAAGGCAAGGGTGCATATACAGGAGACCGCGAGCACATCCTTGTATCCTGCATAAACAAGTATGAGGAACGTGAATTTATGGAGATCGTAAACTCCATCGATCCTCACGCATTCGTTATTATCGACGAAAATATCAAGGTTAAGGGAAATTTCCTTAAGAAGTTATGATATACCCGCCACAGGGCGGAAAATGACATCATTAAGGAGGGCTTGAATATGCTGATAACATTTTACGGTGCCGTAAACTCGGTTACGGGATCATGTCATATGATCACGGCCGGCGAACACCGCATCCTTCTGGACTGCGGAATGTATCAGGGCGGAAAGACCCTTGAGGCTGAGAACAGGAACGAATTCGAATTTGTACCTTCCGATGTGGAGTGCGTTATTCTGAGCCATGCTCACGTGGACCACTGCGGAAGACTTCCCCTTCTTGTAAAGAGAGGATTTAAGGGACCCATCTACTGTACGGATGCAACGGCCGATCTTTTGCAGATCATGCTTCCGGATTGCGCATACATCCAGGAAAAAGAAGCCGAATGGGCCAACAGAAAGGCGCTCAGAAAGGGCGAGGAGCCGGACTTCGAGCCTCTGTACGATCAGAACGACGTGAACGAGACCTTGAAGCTCGTGAGACCCATTCTCTATGATCAGCAGATAGATATAAACGACCGGATAAAAATCGTATTTAACGACGCCGGACATATACTCGGTTCCGCGATCACGGAACTTTTCGTGGATGAAGGCGATAAGATAATTAAAGTTGTATTCACCGGAGATATTGGCTGCACGGACCGCCCGATACTCCGCGACCCCGTGAAGATCAAAAAGGCGGATTACGTGATCATGGAATCCACCTACGGCAACAGGCTCCACGAGAGCAACGAAAAGAGCCTGAACGAGCTGCTGGAGATCATAGAGAAGACCATAAAGCGCGGCGGCGACGTGATCATACCTTCATTCGCAGTCGGACGCACTCAGGAGCTCATATACGAACTGAACGAGTTCTATGAGAACAACGAGCACTACCACGACTTCCTTAAGGATGTGCATGTGTATATAGACAGCCCCATGGCGATCAGTACCACCATGGTATTCAGACGGAACGCGCAGAACTTTGACGAGGAGACGAGGAAGAAGATACTTGAGGGCGATAACCCGCTCGATTTCCCGAACCTTCACTTTACAAAGACCAGCGCGGAGTCAATGCTCCTTAACACCAACCCGTCGCCGAAGATCATAATCGCGGCGAGCGGAATGTGCGATGCGGGAAGGATCTGCCATCACTTAAAGCACAACCTCTGGGAGAAAAAGAACAGCATAGTGATCGTCGGCTATCAGGCTGCGGGCACTCTGGGACGTCTCCTTGTGGACGGCGAAAAAGAGGTATCCGTGCTCGGAGAAAAGGTTGCGGTCAAGGCTGAAGTCTATAACCTTGAAGGCTTTTCCGGACATGCGGATATGGACGGTCTTATGGACTGGGTTTCGGGCTTCAAACAGAGCCCCACGAACATCTTCCTGGTACACGGCGAAGATGAAGCAAAAGACCATCTGGCGGGCCTGATAAAAAATAAATTTGGATTTAACTGTGTTCCGATCCACGGTGTCACCGATGTTGACACGGATGAGGACGGCAGCGGAATGACCTTCGAGGAAGCGGAAGAAGATCTCGTTGATTACGAAAAAGTCTGCGCCGTAAGAGACAAGATACTCGGCATCCACGAAAATCTCGAGGAGCTTCTGTACAGTGCAAATCTTGCCGTCGGTGAAAAGATCACATCGAAACGCCTTGCCGACATTGCAAACATCGTGGCCGAACTCGAAAAGGGAACCATCAACCTCGGAATGGCAGTCACGGAAGAAGGCAGAAGCAATGAAAATGTGAGCGGCTTTTCGAAGGAAGAGATCAGGGACATGGAGGCTGCGGCGGCCGCAGCGGCTGAAGATGCCGACGGAGATTCGGAGTTTAACAAATAAAACCGGAAATTAACATTTTACAGACCGGGCTTTTTCGGCCCGGTTATTTAATAGTTAAAACAGGATTTAATCGCAATCGGAGGCAATATGGTTACAAAGAGAACAAGAGAGATACTGGAAATACTGGACCGTGAGTACGGTACGGAAATGTATTGCTTTCTGGAATACAAAAACGCATATGAGCTTCTGATCGCAACGATACTGTCCGCGCAATGCACAGATAAAAGGGTGAACCTCGTGACGAGGCATCTGTTCGAACATTATCCGGATGCTTATGCGCTTTCGAAGGCAGACTTAAAAGAAGTTGAGGAAGAGATACACGAGGTCGGGTTCTATCACAATAAGGCCGCAAACATCATAAACTGTGCGAAAATGCTCACTGAACGTTTTGACGGCCGTGTTCCCGATACGATAGAGGAACTTACCTCCCTTCCGGGAGTCGGAAGAAAGACAGCCAATGTGATACTCGGAAACGTATATCATATCCCGAGCATAGTCGTTGACACGCATGTAAAGCGCATATCGAACAGACTCGGTATGACGGAAAACACGGATCCCGAAAAAATAGAGCACGACCTTGAAAAGGCCCTGCCCGAGGATCACTGGATATTATGGAATTTACATATCATCACGTTCGGAAGGGAGATATGCACCGCAAGAAATCCGAAATGTGAGGAGTGCTTTTTGAGAGATTACTGCAAACGCTGAAATGTTTTTACTTCGGGGGCTACCTGACGGGCGAACTCAATTATTTGTTCCGCTCGCTCATCGTAGCCCTCTTTTTGCAGGAATGTAATGTATTTCTGCATAAGCTGGACGAGTTTTATATAGTTTGAGTCACACTCGGAAAGCATGGGGAAGTTGGCTGCGCCGTACTCAAGCTTCAGGTCTGTATTTGTCATACCCGAAAAATTGGCGATCTTTTTATCCGAAAGTTCCGCGAGACGCTTCTCCACGTCCTGAATTTCTTCCGAAAGAGAGCCCGTTGGACTTGATAAAAAGTCGGGTAGTGTGATAAAATCAATATTTGAAATGTCTTTTTTTCTGGTGGTGTTGGCTTTCATCTCTCTTTCCCAGAAGGCGTTGAGAGAAGCCTCGCGATCCCGCTTGTTTCTTGAACCTGCGAGATTTATCAGAACAATAAGTATTAACGTAACTGCTAAAAAAACGGGTATAGTAGGCATTATTGACCTCTTTTTTGGCGGTATGAACAGTGTTTTTGAATGAAAGGATAAGCAATGAACAGGAAAAACAGAAAGCTTTTTTCGGGTATTTTGGTAGCCATCCTTGTGCTCGCCATGCTCGTTCCGATGCTGGCATCTTTGTTATAGAGTTTAGATTTCCGATGGGAGTTTGTCAAGGGTGAACAAGGGCAAAATGAGTGAGAACGCATTGAAGAGAAGCGTTCTGAAGCGGACAGCCGCATACAATAAAATATCCGGAGCGGGCATAGGAAATGATGCCGGAGCCGCCTGCATAGGTAATGAAAACCTTCTTATGTCCACGGCTGCGGTCGCCGGAACCGATATCGGAAACGGCACGCTCTGTGTTGCGAGAGCCGTGAACTCACTTGCCGCGGCGGGAGGATATCCCAAAACGGTCGCGGTGTCTCTCATATGTCCGGCGGAAAACGCGGAAGAGTGGTGCCGGAGAACGATGGATGAGATCGTTGCGATATGCGGAAGGTATAATATCGCCCTTGCGTCAGGCAATACGCTGATCGGAAAAGAAGCGTCGGTTTCCGCTTTTGTTACGGGCACGGTAAGTCATGTGCTGTCGGCGCCGGACAAATGCAGGCCGAGGATCGTGATCATGCGCGGAACGGCCGGAAATGCCGGAGCCGCCATGCTCGCAAAGAAAGAATATGACACGCTGGCCGAAAGGCTGACGGATGAATTTATACAAAAGGCAACAGCGGGTCTCGATGACATCGATATCCGCAAAGATGCATACGAGATCGCCGAAGCGACACAGAATGCGGCCGCCATGCACGATATTTCGGAGGGCGGAGTCTTCGGAGCACTCTGGGAACTTATGGAAAGAGAAAAGGCCGGCTGTACGGTGAACCTTAAGGATATACCGATCAGACAGGCTGTGGTCGAAGTATGCGAGATACTGGATGTTTCACCGTATCAGCTGCGGGGTGACGGAGGGCTGCTTGCGATAGTCAAAGATACGCCCGAAAACCGCGAACTGGGCACGGTGATAGGATATGTCACGGATAATGCGGACAGGGTGATCGTAAACGGAGAGGAAAGAAGATTTCTGGAACCCAACCGCTATGACAGTTATTACGAGGAGGAAGAAAATGAGAGATAAGATCTTAAGAGCGATAGAGAAGAATTCGAAGATCTCGGCGAAAGACCTGAGCATGATGCTCGGAATTTCGGAAGAAGCCGTAAAGGCCGAGATCAAGGCGATGGAAGAAGAAAACATAATCTGCGGTTATCCCACACTCATCAACTGGGATCTGACCGGAGAAGAGAAGGTTACGGCCATAATAGAGGTTAAGGTTACGCCCCAGAGAGGACGCGGCTTTGACAAGATCGCGGAGAGGATATACCGTTTTGACGAAGTTAATGCCGTGTACCTCGTATCCGGAACATATGACCTTGCGATCATCATCGAGGGCAAATCGATGAGAGAGATCGCAGCCTTTGTTTCCGACAAGCTCGCGCCGCTTGAAGCGATACTCAGCACCTCCACCAACTTCGTTCTGAAGAAGTACAAGCAGAATGGTATGCCTCTGGTGGGAGAAGTGCATGACGACGAGCGTATGCTGATAACACCGTAGACCGATCAGACTTCCGCGGCATAAGGGCTGCGGAGCATAAAGGGGATAGAATATGAGAGATCCGTTAAATAAAAAAGTTACCGGGATCAAGCCTTCGGGCATCAGAAAGTTCTTTGATGTCGTAAGCGAGATACCCGGGGCAATTTCCCTCGGCGTTGGCGAGCCGGACTTCGATACACCCTGGCATATCCGCGAAGAGGGCATATATGCACTCGAGAGAGGCAAGACCTTCTATACATCGAATGCAGGACTTATAGAGCTCAGAGAAGAGATAAGCGCATATCTTGCAAGAAGATATGACCTTCACTACGATCCCAAGAAAGAAACGCTGGTCACCATCGGCGGAAGCGAAGCGATAGACGGCGCCCTCAGAGCGATGATCGACGAGGGTGACGAGGTGCTCGTTCCCGAGCCCAGCTATGTTTCGTATGTTCCATGCATAACGCTTGCGGACGGCGTTCCGGTGATCATAGACCTTAAGGAAGAGAACCGGTTCAAGCTTACGAAGCAGGAACTTCTGGATGCGATAACACCGAAGACAAAGATCCTCATCATGCCTTTCCCGAACAACCCGACAGGCGGCATAATGACACGCGAAGACCTTGAAGATATTGCGGAAGTCGTTCGTGAAAAGGATCTTTTCGTGATATCCGATGAGATCTATTCCGAGCTTACCTACGGCAGAGAGCATGTTTCGATCGCATCGCTTCCGGGTATGAGAGAGAGGACTATTGTCATCAACGGCTTCTCGAAGTCGTATGCCATGACCGGTTGGAGACTGGGCTATGCCTGCGGACCGGAAAACATAATCAAGCAGATGACAAAGATACACCAGTTTGCGATCATGTGCGCGCCGACAACGAGCCAGTGCGCCGCTATAGAGGCGCTCAGAAACGGCGATGCCGATGTTGAGAAGATGAGGGAAGCATATGACGAGAGAAGAAGATATCTCGTTGCAAGGCTTAATGCTATGGGACTGCACACCTTTGAGCCCGAGGGAGCGTTTTATGTGTTCCCCTGCGTAAAGGGCTTCGGCCTCACATCCGATGAGTTTGCCACAAAGCTTCTTATGGAACAGAAGGTTGCGGTGGTACCGGGCACGGCGTTCGGAAACAGCGGCGAAGGTTTCTTGAGGATATCTTATGCTTATTCGCTTGAAAACTTAAAGACCGCGCTGGACAGAATAGAGATATTTGTAAAAGGACTGAAGAAATAAATGAATATTGTGTTGCTTGAACCTGAGATTCCCGCAAATACGGGGAATATCGGGCGTACCTGTGTTGCGACCGGAACGTCGCTGCATCTTATACGCCCCTTAGGATTCGACATATCGGACAAAGCCGTCAGACGTGCAGGCATGGATTACTGGAAGTACCTTGATCTTCACGTATATGACAGCTTTGACGAATTTGTTCAAAAAAACAACAACCCGAAATTATATATGGCCACTACAAAGGGGCAGCATCTTTATACCGAGGCGAAATACGGATCGGATGATTTTATTATGTTCGGTAAAGAGAGCGCGGGCATACCCGAGGAGATACTTATGACCTCGCCGGACACCTGTGTCAGGATTCCTATGATCGGCGAGATAAGGTCGCTGAACCTCGCAAATTCCGTGGCGGTGCTTTTATATGAAGCGCTGAGGCAGAACGGATTTGAGGGTATGAATACCTGCGGCGAGCTGCACAGACATAAGTGGAGCGAACTATGAACGAAAGAACCTTAAAAATACTTGAATACAACAAAATAATAGACATGCTGACGGGGCTCTGCGGCTCCGAAGGCGGAAGAAAGAAGGCTGCGGAGCTCCTGCCCGGCACGGATCCGGACAAGATAAAGGAAGCGCAGTCGGAGACAAGGGATGCCCTTAACCGCATATATAAAAAGGGGAGCCTGAACTTTAACGGTGTGCCGGATATCAGAGGCGACATAAAGCTTCTTGAGGTGCATTCTTCACTTCTTGCATCCGAACTCCTTAAGATCAGTTCGGTGCTCACCGCAACGCTCAGAGTCAAGAGTTACGGCTGCAGCGGAAGCGAGGACGATGTTGAGGATTCGCTTACGGAGAGATTTTCGCTTCTTGAGCCTATCTCCCCGTTGAACAATGAGATCAAAAGATGCATAATCTCCGAGGAGGAGATAGCCGATGACGCAAGTCCCGAACTTCAGCGGATACGCCGTCAGATGGCGGTCATAAACGAGCGCATACGAGAGCAGCTCAACAAGATCGTAAACAGCGCGGACAATAAAGACAAGCTTCAGGACAATATCGTTACCATGAGGAACGGACGCTACTGTCTTCCGGTTAAGTCGGAATACAAATCCCAGTTCGACGGCTTCGTGCACGATCAATCCGCGAAGGGCTCCACCACCTTTATAGAGCCTGCGGTAGTCGTAAAGCTGAACAACGACCTGACGGAGCTCATGGCCAAGGAAGCAAAGGAGATCGAGAAGATACTGGCCGAACTGTCGGCATATGCCGGGCAGTATACGGACAGCCTGAAATACAATATAGACACTCTGACCGAGCTGGATTTCATCTTTGCAAAGGGTACACTTGCAAAGCAGATGAAGGCTTCTGAACCCGAGTTCAACCAGAACGGTTATATCTCGATCAGAAAGGGACGTCATCCGCTCATCGATCCGAAGAAGGTCGTTCCCATAGACATATATGTCGGCGGAAATTTCACTATGCTGATCGTTACCGGACCGAATACGGGAGGAAAAACGGTAACGCTTAAGACTGTGGGCCTCTTTACCCTTATGGGGCAGGCGGGACTTCATATACCCGCGCAGGACGGCAGCAAGCTCGGCGTTTTCAACGATGTGTTTGCGGACATAGGAGACGAACAGTCGATCGAGCAGTCGCTGTCCACGTTCTCGTCCCATATGACAAATATCGTGAGGATCCTGAAAGAGGCGGACAAAAAGTCACTCTGCCTTTTCGACGAGCTCGGAGCGGGAACGGATCCCACTGAAGGCGCGGCTCTTGCACAGGCTGTACTCACGACGCTTCACAGAAAGAATATCCGCACGGTTGCGACAACCCATTATGCGGAGCTTAAGATATATGCGCTTACGACGCCCGGGGTTTCAAATGCCTGCTGCGAATTCGATGTGGCAACGCTGAGACCCACATATCGTCTGCTGATAGGCATACCTGGCAAGTCAAACGCATTCGAGATATCCAGAAAACTCGGCTTGTCGGACGAGATCATAGATATGGCCGGCAGCTTCATCGGCACAAAGGACAAGAGCTTTGAGGACGTTATCAGCGACCTTGACACAAGGCGTATGAAGATGGAGCAGGACGAGGAGCGTATACAGAATGCACTCGCCGAAGCCGAGAAGCTTAAAAAACGTTACGAGGAAAAGAACGAAAAGCTCGAAGCGGCAAGGGACAAGATACTCCGTGAAGCCCACGAAGAGGCGAAGGAGGTCATATCCGATGCGAAGGAATATGCGGATGAGGCGATCAGACGGCTGAACAAGCTCGGTGCGGATTTCTCTATGGCTGATATGGAGAAGGAAAGATCCTCGCTGCGCGGAAAGCTTGGCGAACACGCCTCCGCTCTCGGCATCAAGCCTCAGAAAAAGGCGGAAAACACCGAGGATGTGGAGCTTATTGCCGGAGACAATGTAAGGATACTGAGCCTCAATCTCGACGGCGTGGTCGTTACGCCTCCCGACGCCAAAGGTATGATGACGGTACGCGCGGGCGCTATGCAGACCAAGCTCAACAAGCGTGATGTGCAGTTCGTGTCACATGCTGCGAAGGAGCCCGGAAACAAGAAGGGCGGGGCGAAGATCGGCATATCAAAGGCCATGACCGTTCATCCCGAGGTAAACCTCATAGGAATGAGGGTGGACGAGGCTATGCCCGTGCTTGAAAGATATCTGGACGATGCATATCTCGCGCACCTCGAAAAGTGCACCATAGTTCACGGAAGAGGAACGGGAGCTCTGAAAGAGGCCGTACACAAATACTTAAAGAAGTACAAATATGCCAAAGAGTTCAGACTCGGCGGCTTCGGAGAAGGAGACATGGGCGTGACTATAGTTACGTTCAAATAGAATTACAGGATAAGGGAGGTAACAATGGCTGACAAACAACGAATTCTTGTGGTGGATGATGACGAGAGCATTGCTGAGCTTGTAACGCTCTATCTTACAAAGGAATGCTACAGCACCGAGATCGCTTCGGACGGCGAAGAGGCTCTGGAGAAGTTTAAGTCCTTTGCTCCCAACCTGATCCTTCTGGATATCATGCTTCCGGGCATAGACGGCTATGAGGTTTGCAGGGAGATCCGAAAGACCTCCAATGTGCCGATCATCATGCTGTCCGCAAAGGGTGAGATCTTTGACAAGGTGCTCGGCCTTGAGCTCGGGGCGGATGATTACATTATGAAGCCCTTTGATTCGAAAGAGCTTGTGGCACGCTGCAAGGCTGTGTTGAGACGTTTCGGCCAGGATAATGCGGCTCCCAAGGCACCGGTCAACACGGCGCCCAATGCAAGCACCGGCGAATTCGTGGAATACGACGGACTGACAGTAAACCACACCAACTATACCGTAACATACAACGGAAGAAAGCTGGAGATGCCTCCGAAGGAGCTGGAGCTCCTGTATTATCTTGCGGTCAATCCGAACAGGGTCTTCACGAGAGAACAGCTGCTTGAAAAGATCTGGGGCTACGAATACGGCGGAGACACCAGAACGGTGGATGTTCACGTAAAAAGACTTCGCGAAAAGATTAAAGACGGTTCAAATTGGAAACTTTCCACGGTTTGGGGAGTTGGTTATAAATTTGAGGTTGATTAATGAGACAAGCCTCCGTTTTGATCAAATACAGTTTAATATTTTTGCTGCTGATCACTCTGATGATGGTGCTCCTGAATACCGTGGGTCTCAGATTTACCGAGAGAAAGCTCGTTGAGACCAAAAAAGAGGAGCTTTACACCGAAGCGAACGACATCATAAACAACTATCTGACGGGGTATTTCTCCTCCACCATGGCTCAGAAGGAAGTTAATTCCACACTTAACATCGCTGCGGAGATGACGGAAACGCGCATCATACTGCTTTCGAAATTCGGACTTGTGATCGCGGATACCAGCAAGAACCCGAAGATGAATGCGGTTCAGGCAACTCTCGGAACGGCATATCCCGATCTTATGTCGAACTCCGCGATAGAGGACCTTGTCATTACAAAATACATACCCGATCCGGTGCTCTGCGTGACGGTACCGATAGTTTACAACTACACGGTTTCGGGCTATGTGCTTGTAATGAAGCCGATGAGTGCGATATATGCCGAAGGCGTCTACTACTCGGATTTTGTGAATATATGCTATCTTATATTTATCCCGTTCCTGGCGCTGGCGTTCTGGCTTCTGTACTTTTATTCTGTACATCCCGTGGCAAAGCTCACGAAGCAGACCAAGGAATATATGGAAAACAACTTCCGCGGAGAGTTCAAAGTCAGCTATCCGAAAGAGCTTGAAGAGCTCGGCGGAAGCATAAGGTATATGGGCGACAAGCTCAACAACTCCGATGAGATACAGAGAAAGTTCCTGTCGAACGTATCCCACGATTTCCGTTCGCCGCTGACATCTATCAGAGGCTACCTGGAAGCAATGAAGGACGGCACGATCGGTGTTTCGGAGCAGGAGAAGTATTTCGACATACTGCTGTATGAGACCGACAGGCTTACAAAGCTCACGTCGAACCTCCTGCAGCTCAACAATATCGATGACAACGGGCTGATGCTGAACATCACGGCTTTTGACATAAACAAGATGATCCGGCAGATAGCACTTACGTTTGAAGGCACTTTTAAGAAGAAGAAACTTGTCCTGAACCTTGTGTTCTCGCAGAAGGAGTCCTTTGTCGAGGC
>JAEEGL017273580.1_pt1 | contig 16227 bp, 6 predicted proteins | sample 9134231 | NCBI WGS metagenome assembly JAEEGL01 (sample SAMN16246548, study PRJNA631951) | gut metagenome | biome: gut microbiome; feature: rumen; material: fiber-attached | host: Bos | place: Iran: Karaj | collected 2018-10
CCTCGGCTTGGTTTTGTGCTGGGTCCCAGGATTCATCTTCAGGAGAATCATGAACATATTGGGATTGGATGGAGTGGAGCCCATATGGAATGCGATCAAGTCATCCCCCAAGACATTGGAGGACGCTTTGACCAAGCAAAAGGACACCAATGACACGGTGGTCAAGCTGACGGCAAACCTCGGTGCCGCCAACAACATCAATGCATCCTTGCGCGAGGTGGGGCTTCCGGACCTGGACAAATTCAACAAACAGGTTGAGCAGAGGTCCAATGAAAGCAATGAGGAGTTGAACAAGTTTACACAATTCATCAAGGATGCCGCCTTGGTCCTCACCGACCCGAACAAAGCGCCCGGGATTTCCCCCACCTTCTATGGAAGCTCCGAGGTCACCGAGGCCCTCTTGTCGGTGTTCTTCTTCCGGGACCCGATGACCGGTCAAATCCATTCGTTGATACCCAAAAGCAACATTCCCGCGGTCATCCAAAGCATTCAGGACTTGGTCATCGAGGCGGCCGAACAGAACAATGCCGAAGCGCTGGCGCAAGCCAACACGGATGTACTCAATTACTTTGATTACATGAACCGCGGCAGGTCCACGGTCTTGGGCAATTTGTTGAACAAGTATCAGGACTTCATTGACAAATTGGGCAAGGCGGAAGCAAGCGAACAAAGAAGGCTTGCCAAGGAATTCACGGAAGGGATGAAGAATGGGGATCATTTGCTTTCGGCAATGAGCGCATTCACATCCGACATGCGGGTCAAAGCCGGCGAGGATGTTCATGCGGAGCAGCAGGAAATCAATCCAAGCGGCAACGTGGGCAAAGGATCGGTTGGAAGCGCGGGCGGCATGCGGCTCCTGGGTGCCGGTGCCAAGGGCGCGGGGGAGGCGATACAGAAGGCAAAGTCCGCGGCACCTGGTCAACGAATGGATGCTTTGAGTGCATTTACCCTGAGCCAGAAGGAAATCACCGGAAAGTCCGCGCCAACCGCGGCACAACAGAAGGCCGAGGCCGACAAGGCCGCATCCTGGAAGAAATATCAGCAAGACAGGGCGGCGGCATATAAAGGAGGGGCCAATGATGATGAGGTCAAGAAGCTTGGACTTGGAATGACCTGGAAGGAATGGAGTGCACAGTATGACAAGAGCCATCCACCGGCCCCCGATGTGAAGATTGCCGCAGGTTCGGCATCCAGCCCGGCGGCTCAAGTGAAAAAGAAGATAGAGCTTCCTCAAATCAAGCTCTCCCCTCCAAAGCAATTGGTGAAAATCAGCTTGCCCGGTTTGACCAGGGATGTGAAGGAAAACACCAATGAATTCAAGTTGTTCAAGTTGGGTGAATCGGCATCAGGGAAGCTCAAAGCGGAAGAGGCGAAGGCCAAGAATGAGGCATATAAAAAGTACCAGCAGGAAAGATCCGCATTGTACAAAGCCGGAAAGACCGATGAGGAAGTGAAGGCCCTTGGCTATGGCATGGATTGGAGGGAGTGGTCTCAGAAATACGACGCCGAGCAGGAAGCCTCCAAGAAGAAGGAAGAGGAGGCCGCCAAAGCCCAAGAGGCCCTCGAAACGGCAAAGGACCAGCAAGAGGAGGAAGCGGAGAAGCAGGAGAACAAGCCCGCCGCGGAGGAGGATTCGCCCATTCCCGAAATCAAGATGCCCGAGGAGTTCGCACCCATTCTGGAGGAAGCGGACAAGCTGTACAATGAGGTTAGGATGTCCTTTGTTGGGTTGGACACCCTTTCCATTGTCAAGGGCCTGAAATTGACCAAGGGGGATGGAAGCGAAGAGGCAATTGGGGAACAAGAGGAAAAGGGGGACTCCAAGTGGTCCTTCCGGTCATTGTTTGGCAAGGTCAAGGAAAAGTTTGAAACCGTCAAAGGCTCCATATTGGGCAAATCCTCCGAGGATGACAAGAAGAAGGAGGAAAAGTTGAAGACCGTCGCCGACATGATGACCCCGGAGGCCGCAGAGGACAGCCTCTTCGTTCAAGACAATGTGTCGGAACAGGAAATGAATTATGCGGCACAAGGCATTTCCTTGGTGTCGGAAGCGCAATGGGTTTCCGCAACCGAGGCCCACAAGTTGGAGGAGAAGATCATCAAGAATGCCAAAAGCGTCAGGGACATCATCCAGGGCCTCACCGTCATGGGTGACAACTTGGAGAATGCCAAGGTTGACCTCAACCAAAGCATCCTCAACCTGAAGAAGCACCCAATAGTCAACGTCATTCCGGTTCAAGGCCCATCCCAAGCGGGGGCGATCGCCAAGTCGGCGGAAAACACCGGAAGTCAAACCATGGTCACGGAAAACGAAGAGGTGTTCATTTCCGGCGAAACCCAAATTTACGATCCGCTTCCTGCAATTTAAAAGGTCGACATGATCTTTATTTGCCGCCAGTTCTTTTCCGGGTATTTGGGATTGGATGGGCCAAACACCATGATTTTCTTGTGGCAAGTGATGACCGCATACACCCCATCAAAGTAATAGCTGACTATCTTGTCCCCATTGGTGCTGCCTGAATATATCCTTCTCTGGCTGTCCCCGGCATACACCTTGAAATCGGATTTCCCCGTGCATTGCGAAATGGTTATGAAGTCCCTGGTGGGAACCATCGGGTACTTTTGCTTGACCTTGTATGAGTCCTTTTTCTTTTCTTCGATGATGCGTATCATTTCAATGGGTATTTACCGAGAAATCATGATCTCAATCTCCAAATGTCGGTAAATACAATTTACGGAAACGAAAGCATCAGCAGCATGAAAAATGTCAATGACGACAATGAAACCCCGTTCACTTTGAATGAGCAGATGAAGCTTGACCTCAATTCAATTGAGGTGTTCTTGCGCTCAATGCTCAAGCCGGTGAACAACAATGTCAATGATTCATTGGGGCAGAATTTCATTGTGTCTGAAAACTTTTCATTTGAGCCCATCAAGCGAATCTATTTGCAGGATTTCTATCGATCCCTTCTTTCCACCAATTTCCTCTACAACCAAATCAAGGCGGAGCCTTTTGACATGCCCTTGGACAGGAGCAACAAGGTTGTCACAAATCTGGTCAAGATAAAAGGAAATTCCTCATCGGCCCCATTGACCGAGGCAATAAACAAGAAGATGGATCAGCTTGGAAGTGTGGAGATAGCCAAGTCATGGTTCCACTCCAACATTGAATTCGCCCCGGGAACCACCAGCGGGAATGCCGTCAGGACGAGGGGTTTGTATGATGACCCCAAGTTGATTTCGTTCAATGAGATGAAGGATGAATGGGGCGTGAATTACAAACACAACCTGTTTCAGCTTGGACTGTTGGAGAACATCTTTGATGAGGAGGAGGCATTGTTCAAGCAGGACATTGAAAAGGATGGAGGGGTGGTAAACATTCAAACCATTGCATTTCGCCTCACGGAGTTGTTCGCCCGCCTTTCCAATGTTCGCTTGTCCGCCTTGTTCTTCACGGATGTAATCAATGAGTACACGAACTTCGACAAGTGTGCGGCATTGGACATATTCTACAATCTCTTGTCCATGATTTCCGAGGCCAACAGATTGTGCATTCCACCGGTGGACCCCTCCGATGGCCCAAATGTTGACCTTTTGTTCTACATGGATGCCAGCGCAAGTACCACGACGGTTGCAACCGCCATGGCAAACACTTTGAACAAGATTGCCAAGGATGTCATTGAAACATGCAACACAAAAAGCACAAAAGTCCGGATTGGGGTGATAAGATGCTCCTACTTGTATGGTCTGAAGACCGCCAGGAAAAAAGGCCCAAGCTCTTGGTCGGGTTGGGTGCATGATTCCAAATTGTTGGGTTCGCATGGGATTCCTCTGAAAACCTGGATGTGTTCCGCCGCCAACACACAGGTCAAAGGATCGGATGGAAAGACATACACGATGAAGGGGAACAATGAAAGCTGGATTCCCATTCAAGTAATTGCGGAGGCCGCAGCGAACAACACATCATTGACGGGGGACAAGAACAAACCTTTTTGGCGAAAGAATGCACAGAAAGTGCTCATTGTCATGTCCGATGAGCCATGTGACAATTATACATCCATTTCAAGAAAGTTGTGGAGGATAAAGAATGGAGATCCTGAAAAGACGGATCCTTTGACAACACCTGAAAGTAAATGGGTCTCTTACAATCTGTCAAGCAAGGGCAACACCGCCGACAAGGACGCTTTGGGGCTTGATGGTGCTCATGCTTGGCAATTCAACACCTCGGATGAGGAGCTGTATTATTATGCTTCCAAGGTGGAAGACGGTGAGATAACCGACACCAATCTTTGGTGGAGGGATGAACATACAAAGAAGGAATCGGAAGAGAAGCAAAAGGCTTTGAAGGAAAAGGGTGGACATTTCAAGTCATATGGATTGAAATTGGGGAAAAGGGAAATATGGCCCGACGATGAGACTCCCACAACCGAAGCGGCATTCATAAATGCAATAAACAAGTCCAATATCCAATTTCACTATTTGTTTTGGGAACATTACACTCAAAATGGTGACCATTACAAAAAGCATCCGACCGCCCAAAAGTGGGAAAAGTACAACGGTAATAAATACTATGCTCGAATAAGGGACCTTATAATCAGCAAGTTGACCAATGGAGATTGCAGCAAGAGCACCTCCCCCACAACCCTTGCGAACAAGATCTTGGACATTGCATTGACCGGGTGCATAAAGAATGCCGACATGTTGACCTTTGCAACCGCCGCCAGGAGGAACAAGCAAAGGATGGAAATGCTTCGTCCTTCCATCTTCGTTCCAACGCTGGTCTCCGAGATGATGGCATTCGACACATCCTATTACTTGTACAAGAATTCGGGGGTTTCGTCCTATTGGGATGATTTGGTCAATGAAATAACCAATTTCAGCAAGTCCTCATTCACATGGTTTGCAAGAACGGGAACCACCGTGGCGAATTTGCACGCAAGCCACGTTGACTCATTCACGGGAATACACCTCAAATTGTTGGACGGCAAGTTGACCACCAAGCAAATACAAAGCTATTTGAAAAGCGGGTTGGTTGCACTGTGCAATGCGTTCAAGGATTGCTTGAATGACAAGGAGGTGTTGAAGTTCTTGGACACCAAGTCATCCACCCCGGTCGCCAAGAACCTGCAGGATGTCCTGAAGGAATACGCAACCGCCCACAAGAACAAGAAGTCATACACCCTTCCCGACATCAGCGATTTGCAATACGCTTTGATGCTGGAAAGGATAATTGCCAAGGTATATTGGCATTTGGGAGTGACCAGCTGCGGGTACTTCCAGTCGAATCGCCCCAAGATCAACATAGACATTGGTTTGAGGTTCTTGACCGATGATTGCTTGAGGTCAAATGAAATCGGCGTGTTCAACTTGTCAAAGGGTGGAACAACCCAATCCGTGAATTGCAAGATTCCATGGAGCAAGGTTCCGGACTATGTTGCCCACTTGAATGCAATTTCCTCCGTGATGCCTTCCGTGGCCCCATCCATTGACACCAAGTTCATATTGAACGATGTGATAACCACATGGGATCCAACCCAGAAAAAGCGGGTGGTGAACAGCAGGTTCAAGTATTATCTTCAGAAATGGTCAAGCTGCCCATATCGCTTTTCAGAGGGAATTGTGAGGTCCGACATTTCCAAACCTGCAAATGATTCCTCCTATGAATCGCAAGTGGGAAGGCTGATTCCAAATGGAACTTATCCCATTGCCGGGTATGACACCGCAACCGCTGACCTTAAGTGCCCATTCGCCGCAATGTACATGGACTCGCAGAACCGGCCGGTGCATGAATGCAACTTGAGGTATTTCTTGAGGTATGCGGACCACAAGCTCAATCCGAAAAATGATCCAAAGACCGGATATGATTTCAATGTTGAGAATCCGGCCCAGTTTTATCAGATGCTGCAAAAGGTTCCACCGGTCTGCCCATGTTATGAGTCCGCGCGAAAGTGGTTGACCCAAATCAACCTGTCCTCCTATGGGTACAAGTTGACCGATGAGCTTGCCACCCCCGCCAATTCCTTGAAGTTCATACATTCCATCTTCAATTCCACCAACTCGCAATACAACACCAATTCTTTGGCCAAGTCCGAGGAGAAAAACGCATTGGGGTATTCCGAATCCGCGGGCATCAATTTAGTGAATGGGAACCCACCCCCCATTGGGGACAAGGTTCCCGCCACTTATGCGGATGAACAGCACTCCACGGTTCGTCTGGTGTACCTTGACCAAATCATAGCCTTGTGCAAGGACCTGTTCAGATTCAATCAATGGATTGCATTCAATGAGCCATATCTCAAGACCAAGATTGAAAACTCAACCGAATGGTACTATGGAATTGGCGACAAAGCATCCTTTGAACCGGTGTCCTGCTATCGGTTCAGCAACTTCCATGCAATGAACACGGCCGACACGGGAAGCACTTCCAAGTTGAAGTTTCATGCAAGGCGGGTCACCGACCAGTATGTGACTGCGGTGAACAGGGACCTTTCGGGTGAAACCACCACCGTGGACACACCGGCAGGGTTCCCGGGCAAGAAATGGAATCAGTCCGAAATCCTTGACAACAAGAGGAAGATACCCGGCACCAAGAAATACATGGAATCGCAGTTGTGTTATGTGTTCGCCAACAAGGATGTATCCACGGGATTGGTCACGGAAAGCCCCTCAAGCATAAAACGCGGTGAATCGGGAACCCCATATCCATTCTACAATTTGCATCTCATGAAGGAGTTGGTCGGGGTCGTCACGGAGAACAACAGGCAAGCATGCTTGTCAACCTTCGAGGTGTATGTCAAGAGGTTCAGGCCAATTTACCTCCCCGATGCCAATGACATCTTCCGCTGCCTGGACAAGGATCCGGTGTATCCGAAGGACTCATCCAAGCATCCAATGGTTTCAGGATGGGAAATCACCCCACACAAATACACCACCGATGTTCACTTTGGAAGGGGTGCCATCATTGTTCCCATGAACATATCCACCCGCAACTCCCCCAGGAGCAATTCCTTCCAGGAGTTGGATGCGGACTTCGCCCGTGCTAAGATGGATGACACCGGGAAATATGTTTCCGGCTTTTGCAAATACGATGTCAAGGATGGTCAATCGGTGGCGGTCATGGTCAAGGACAACAAGGTGACCACCCTTCCGGAATATGTGTATTTCCATTTCTATTACAATCGGGACTGGCTGTATCCGGTCAGCGTGAAGAATCACCAAAGCATCCCCAGCAATCGATCCGCCCTCATTTCATTGAACTATGGAAGCGGCGCACGCACCATTTCGGAAACCAAAGGGCCCGACACCGCCAATGAATACATGCGCGGAAAGAAGGGGAAGCTCCCCATTTCACGAGGGCCAACCTTGTCAACGGACAATTTGCAGAGGTTTGACAACCGGAGATGGAAACAATATGACCAAAACAGCGATGCATCCGGAATCAATTCCAACTGGTTGTACATAACCGCGACCCCTCCCGACTATGGTGGATCGGAGGTGACCCAGTCGGCATGCCCGCTTCCATGGGTTTTCTGGCATTCGGGCCGCGGAAATTATGGGGTTGGGCCAAATTATTGGTGTTATGGAATAGCGCATCCCGGTCAAGGGCATGAGAATGGATTCTGCGACGGCGATTCCAGATGGTTCGCCGTTGACCGGGTGTTGGGTCAAAACCCCGTCATGATGTGCTTGGCGGGGCACTTTGGATCCGAGAAGGAGCGTATTGACACCGGAGCCACCGCGGACAAATTCGCAAAGGGGTTCTATGACCCATCCTGCTGTGGCACGCCGGAAACCTGGCACACTCACAAGGATGCCGCATATGGCTGGCCATATGGAAACAATGCGGATCCCAATGTTTCGGGTGCAAACAAGAATGGTCCACGCCCTGACAAGTACTTGAACCCATACAACTCCCAGGGCCAGCATGTTTTGGTTGGAAGCAAGTTGACCTCCGCCGGCAAGCCAAATGGTCTGTTTGATGGAAACAATTTGGATGGAAGGAATGAATCCAAAACGGATTACAATGCGACCATCCGTTCGGTCATCAGGGGTAAGCCCATGACCTGGTCCTTGTGGAATGTGATTCGCATGACCGTGTGGAATGATTACAACCGGGAGGATTGGGATTACAACAAGCAGAATGACAATCGGGCCGGGTTGAAGATCAATGATGCTGCCACTTTGGAGGAGAAAACCCTAAACACCATTCGGGAAGCATATCGAAACTGGTGGAAGCGCTTCACATACAATGACAAATACACCTCGCTTGCCGGAATAGGAAATGGAAAGTCAACACCCTGGCCACATTGGCAGGAGAATGGGGATCCCGGGAATTATTGGGAGGCCCAACGGTTGCAGGGTGGAAACACCACAACCATTGGCGGTGGCAGCACCTGCAACATTGAATGGAGCGGGTTGGTTGCGGACATCAGCATCATCTACAATGAGGTGTCGGACACGCATGACTCCTGCTTGACCTTCTACACGGGGTCCTACCCTCAGCTCTATGCCGGAAAGTCGGGGCATGATTCACCCACATATAAAGCATCCGGCGAGTTTTATGGTTCGGAAAACAGCGGGGCCAGCGGCGTGTCAAGCACAACCGTTGGAAATTCACCATTCCGATACACCTGCTCCGGGGTGGACATGTGCCGCAACTTCATGTCCTTCGTGTATGGGGGATACAACTCCACGGTCCCGCGCGGGCATGGTTTCTATTATGGAACCCGCAACACGGGCAATGGGGATGCCACCGGAAAGTTCCAAGGGCACAGCACCCTTCCCGCGAATTTGTCGACCGCCAAGAAGATCACCACGGTTCAGTTGAATGGAACCATATACACCAAGAAGACCAAGAACAACTATGGCACCGAATACAACCAGACCGGTCACTTGAAGGATGTGTACCCCTACACGGAGAAATATGACACCGAGCCATTTGACTCCAACTTCATGCAGCGTGTTCTCCTTCCGGTGTATCCAAACTGGGAGAGCTTGCATTCCGGCAACAAACCCTTGCACCCCGATGAGGTCACCGAGGACCAATTCAAGCAAATCATCTTCTGCATTGCCCCAATGACCTATTGGGAGCCGTTCTACGGGAACGAAGGAAACCCCAAGAAGAATTATTACAATCAGGTCGGGGAAAGGATGATGGCATTCTGCATAACGGCCTTCTACATGGGCGACCGCGCGGAGGCCCTTGTTGGCAAGAAGTTCGACAATGAATTCATCAGTCAAATCACGCAAAGCAATGCCAACATCATATCGGACACGCCGGGTCATGACTTTGACCCAACCCAACCACCATGGGGTGAAGCACTGCAACACCCCGAGAACTTGATTGGCGACTGGCAAATGCAGTGGTAATAAATCGAAACATTCACAATAAAATAAAGACAATGAGCGAAGAAATCATAACTCACATTGAAAGGGGAACCGGGGATGGAACATCCTCCGGAATCAGCATCAGCACCATTGCGGGCTTGGACAAGACTCAAGCGATTGAAAACACATCCTTGTTTGAAGTGTCCATTCCTCAACCCGGCGGCAAGTATGTTTCCAGGGCGATTGAGTGGGGGAATCTTCTTGAAAAGATCCAGGCCACCACGAACACATCCAATTCGGAATATGCCCAGGCCCGTGCGGAGGACTTGTCCACAACCGAAACGGTGTACAAGTACATGGATTCCAAACCTTCTTGGAATTGGGGAAGCTTCACGGAGGCTCATGCGGATCAAACCCCGTATGTGTGGAATGACATTTGGACTTTGTGCAATGGTGAACTCATTGTGAATGAACGGGTCAATGACATTGAAACCCGATTGGATGGGTTCAACAACAGCAAGCCGGCCTTTGGCCCCCTCATGAATTTCGACACCACCATCAGCATTGTCACGGAAACCGGAGAAATGACATCCTCCCATCGCACGGAAACCATGACCCATGCTTATCAGAACCCCGCCTCCGGTGTGAACAGCGATGGCTTCGTCCTTTCCTTCAACAAAGGGAACAGGGTGACGAACACTTTGACCTGCGCCAAGGATGGAATGTTGGTCCTGTATGGATGGGTGGACTCATCCGGGGTTCCCAATGTGAAATACCTTCCAACCGCTTGGTGTGCGTTGGAAGGAAACATATCCGGCAGCTGGGAAATCCTGAACCTTCAACCGGTCATCCCGGCGAAGCAGTTTTCCTATGTGGGATTCAGCATCCCCGTGGTTGAAGGCCTGGTGGTTCGATGTGAATTGGGATTCGTCCCGGGGGAGGCCAGCGGCAGGTATGATCGCACGGTTGCACCCACGTCACTCGCCAATGTTCGGCCCAACGCATTCTTGGGTGGTGTGTTCAGCATCAAGCCGACCGAAACCTGAGTGGGGTCAATGGGTCCTAAAATAATGTGTGACCACACATAGGGACTACATTGACAATGGGAAACTTTTGGAACAGGCTTTTCGGGGGCGGGAAGAAGTCCGTTGAAGCCCAGCAGACCGCCGCCGCTCAGGTGCTTCAGGAAAAGATGGAGCAAATGAACCTCGCCGCGCATGGGGTTCCATCCGACACCGCCGTTGAGCTGATTGGCGAGAAGGGCGTGCTGGCGTCCATCGTGATTCTCCTTTCCTACATCCGCTATTATGTCAACAGCGGGAGCAAGGGGACCATCACGGTCAAGATTGGCTACAACAAGCCGCCGTCCATGCCATTCGTGTTCAGCGTGAATGACAGCATCGTGGACGACATTTATCCCGGACAGGACCTGGACATCAACTGATGAGCGATTCGATCAGGCACAACGTCCGATTCAGGAAGATTCGGTATCACAATTTCATGTCCTTCGCCGAGCAGGAGTGGGACTTTTCATCCCCTGGCGAAATCTTCCTCATCTCGGGGCGGAATACGGACCTGAACAGCGACCGCTCGGGCGTTGCGGCGAGCAATGGTTCGGGCAAGACCAACCTGGTGCAGGGGCTCATGTATGCCCTGTATGGCCAGTTCCCATACAAGATCCACAATGCCAACCTCGCCAACACATATTGCAAGGGGCTTGACCAGGATGGGTATGCGATGTCCGTCACCCTGCATTTCGAGATTTCGGGGGATGAGGAGGCCGAGGGAAGGTACAAGGTGGTGCGTGGCTGCCCCAAGCGCGCCACCGCCGCGGTCCAGTTGACCTTGTTCAAGGAAAAGGACGGGGCTTGGCAGGACATAAGCAAATCCAGCAGCGCCCTCACCCAGGAATACCTGCAGAAGCTGCTCCGCCTGGACATGCCGGCCTTCCAACGCTTGGTGATGCTTTCCTTTGACCCTGCCTACAACTTCTTCCGGATGAGCGCCGCCCAGAAGCGCGACTTCATCCAGATGCTCTTCGACACTTCGGTCTACACGGCCATGTGGGAGCTGGTCAAGAAGGACATTGCCCGCTTCGAGCTGTCCCTGCAAGGGGAGAAGGTGAAGTGGAACGTCCTTCAAGGGCAGCTTGCGGATTGCGAGGAGAAGATAAAGGAGTATGCGAAGAACGCCAAGGCCCAGCAGAAGGAATTGGATGCGCAGATTGATGGGATTGTGAACAAGACCCTCAAGGACTTGGAAGCGGCCAAGGTGGTTGCGAACATGGAGCTGGAGGAGGGAAAGGTCAAGCTGAACGAAGTGCTTGGGAAGGTGGAGGCCAACATGGCCGAGGCGGCTCAAACCAAGAGCAAGCTCTCCGGCGGGAGGCAGGCCATTGCGGCGGTTCAGGACAAGCTGGCCTCCTATCAAAGGGAGATTGCCAAGCACCAGGGCATCTTGAAGATCATATGCGAGGATTGCGCCGCCAAGGTCCGCGATGCCTACAAGCTGGACGAATATGAACAGGGGGTGGAGGATTGCAACAAGAGGCTGGAGGCATACACGGCGGAGGTGAACCGGCTCCAGGCCGAGGTGGATCGCTTGACCAATGAACTCATGGGGCTTGGGGATGCCAGGATTTCGGCCGAGCGCGCTTGCAAGGCCATAGAGGACAGGCTCATCACCCTGGGCATGGAGGAGACGGACGCCAAGAGCCGAATCAAGTACCTGGAGCAGCGCAAGGAGGAAATCAAGAGGAGCGTGGACAACCCCAAGGACATCCCCATGCTGGACACCTACAAGAAGCTCAAGTCAAGCATAAACGAGTGCGACAAGTCCATCAAGGGCATCGAGGAGGAGGTGGAGTGGCTTCAGCTGTGCGAGAGGGCGGTTTCACCCGAGGGCATCCGCAAGAACATTGTGGTCCGCGTGGTCAAGAACATCAACGAGCTCATCAACCGGTATCTGGAGGAACTCAATACCGCAATTCGCTGCGAACTGGACGACCAGCTGGACAAGTACACCATCTACGCCCCCGGCAAGAAGAGCATGGACCTTCACAACCTGAGCATGGGAGAGCAGATGAAGCTGCTTTTGGCAAGCCAGCTGGCATTCCGCAAATTCCTCTTCCTGAGGCTCGGGGTCAGCTGCAACTGCTTCATCCTGGACGAAATCGTGGACAGGAACTTCGACACCCTCTCCATTTCGCGCATCTTGAACATGCTCCTTGACCTTGCCAAGACCGAAAGCACCCACATCTACATCATATCCCACAGGAGCGAGGTGTCCAGGCTGGCGGACGACCTGATTGAGGAAAACCCGGAGAGCAAAGCATCCGTGCACCGCATGCTGGTGGAGAAGACCAACAACATAAGCGCAATCACGGCGGTGGATTGATGATAGGAAAGGAAAGTCAACATGAGCGACAATGAGGAAAACAAGAAGATCACTCCAAGGGATGATGTCCTTCCCCCTGGTGGATATGATGATACCGGAATCAAGAACAGCATCAAGGATCTTCAAAAAAGCCTTGGCAAACTCGGAAATTTGTCGGGGGACATAGACAGATTGAAGAGTGACCTTGAAAACTTCAAAAAGGAGATCAAAGCACAAATCAACACGGAGGTTGCCAACATGAAGGCGGAAATGCAAAAGCAGGCTCAACAGCAGCAACAGCAAATGCAGCAGATGAAGGACAACCTTTCAAAGTGGTACGATCACTTGACTTACAATGGAAGTTATAATGCCGGCATCCCGAAGGTGTAGCCGGTGAATTATCCACACCCTAAAAGGCATTCGTTCATCGCATGTTGTCGGAGAAGGTCAACAACATAAACGCAGGCACTTCAATGGATTGACAAGATTTCATCACGGGTTGGCGGTAAATACATATAATCCCATTTCACAGGCACCCATGATGAACGAAGACGACATTGCCGGAACCGGATATGTTCCCTATCATCCATATCCAGACCCCATTCCACCCATTCCTCCTGCACCTTGGACCGATGAGTATCAAGTGTCCTTCTCGCATTGCGTGCTGGAGTTCCCAAGCAGGAGCTTGTTTCCACCGATTGCCAAGAAGGGCAAGCTGTATGTGGCATGGGACACCAACAAGATTTATCGTTGGGATGGGAAGACCTATGTGAAATTGATAGGCGGAACCACCCCCATCGTCGCGGTGGCATCCTTGACCCTCACGCAGGGTGGCCGTTCGCTCGGGGTGTTCAATCCAAACGGCAGCGATACATCCATAGACATCCCATCTCCCGACATCCCGGACGTTCCAACCAAGTTGAGCGAGCTGGAAAACGATGCTGGATACATCACTTCGGTGTCGTGGGATGAGGTTTCAAACAAGCCGAATTTCGCCACGGTTGCAGTCACTGGGGATTACAACGATCTGACCAACAAGCCTGTCATTCCCGAACAGGTCAATGCGGATTGGAATGCAAGCTCGGGAGTTTCCCAGATTCTCAACAAGCCAACCCTGTTTTCCGGCAGTTACAACGATTTGACCGACTTGCCATCCCTTTTCTCCGGGGATTACAATGACCTCATCAACAAGCCGGAGATTCCTGTTTTTCCGCAACTTGCAACCGTTGCAACCACCGGGCAGTATTCCGATTTGATTGGAACTCCAACCATTCCGGTTGTTCCCGAGAAGGTAAGCGCATTTGAAAATGATGCCGGATACATCACCGCCGATGACATTCCGGAGGTTCCCGCCCCCGGGAATGGCACATTGACCATCAAGCAGGGTGACACCACATTGGGCACTTTTTCGGCTAATGCCGGTCAGGATGCCGAAATCAACATCCCAACGCAAGCCATTCCAGAGCAGGTCAATGCGGACTGGGATGCGGAGGATGGCCCCGCCAAGATTCTGAACAAGCCTGCAATTCCATCAAAGGCGGAGCATGTCGGCGCGGCGCCCGCAGAGCATGCGCACAATCATATTGAGTCCAATAGAAGCGCAAAAACCCAGGTCATTGTCGATGATAGAGGATATGCAATTTTATCACGTCCATCAACGAGAGACATAACCTATTCTGTTGCGGAGGCAACTATCACGTTGCGGTTTCCGGCGGCGTTGCACGAACAGGATAAGAGGGCGGAAATCCTTTCCGTGGCCGGTATCCAGAATCCGACCATTGATGGAACTAACATTTATTCGAATGGTGAGTATTGGGGTGAATTTGCATTCTGGGCCGCCGGTGGCGTTGGAAAGGCTGTTGATTCCTTTGGTGGCTGTCCAATGTTTTTTGTTCGCTCTTTACAAGCATTGACTCCGGGTTTTGAACAAAATGAGGTTGTAGGTGATACGGAAAAATTGACACTTGTCACAGAAGACCAAATTGCCATCAAGTCGGTCAAGCGTAACGGAGTGGTCCTCACTCCGGATGAGAATGGAGCTGTAAATGTTGAAGTCCCTGCCGCACAGGTCAATTCCGACTGGAATTCCGAGGAAGGTGTTTCTCAAATCCTGAACAAGCCGGAGTTCGCTTTGGTTGCCATGACCGGCGACTACAACGACTTAACTAACAAGCCGTCTATTCCGGCGTCGCAGGTCAACGCAGATTGGAATGCGGCAGAGGGCGTTGCTCAGATTTTGAACAAACCAACACTGGGAACGGCAGCATCGAAAGACGTTGGCACCAGCGCCAATGATGTGGCAGCAGGTAGTCACACGCACGCGCAAGAAGACGTGACCGGTCTGACTGATGCTTTGATATTGACTCCAACGCACTCTTTCACTGATTGGGTATGCACGCCAGCGAAGAATGAACATGGTCAGGTTTATCATGTGGAAGATCTAAATAATGATGGATCAGAGTGGGCGTTGATGACTCCCAGGTCTTCTGTTCTAGATGTGGTTAGCGGAAGACCCAGTGCGATTTCTTTGACGTTTTCTGTTGCAGGTGTTACTGCCACCAGATCAATTATCGGCACCGTTGGCTACAAGCTTGGTTCACAAGAAGGTAAGTTACTGGCACCAGCATCTTTCCTTGTAGAGAAAGCTAATGCCACCGATGTGAATTTGGTTCCAATTTATTCACAGAATCCTACCTTCACGGATTGGGTTGTGAGCCCAGAATATAGCGATTGGGGAAATAAGATAGTTCTAGAAAGAGATGGTTCCGGGTGGAGGATTGCTGAGTATTTTCAGTCTACGGCTGGAATGACCAAAGGAGCGCGTGACAGCTTGTCGTTGGCTTGGTCAAAAGACAACGATGAAGCGGATTGCGATATAACTGCTACAAGAGATACAATCGAATCTGATTGGATGGTCATTGCACCTGAAGCCCCGAAGCAAGTGATTCTTGAGTTTGATGGTTCTGGTTGGACGCCTAATTACCAAGAAGTTTTTGCCGGGGCAACCAAAGGAGATGATCTGTCAACGTCACTTGGCTGGGGTGAAGGCGATACTGAATCTAGACCTGTTCCTATTACCGTCAGCCGCACTCGCACGGACATTATTGGTTATCGTCTTGGCACAGACACGGGATCGAATGCTGACAAGCCGCTTCAACCAGCCGGGAACTATGCGCTCAAGAGCGAGGTTCCGATAAAGGTTTCCGATCTGAATAACGACGCCGGATATATCACGGATGAGACGAAGTTCAACACGTGGAAGAGCGGCAGCTCAATTGCGGCCGGAAATGACGCCACGGCGAATGCCACGTTTTCTGTGGGCATAGGTAATAGAGCTCGGGCTGCCGGAATCAAGTCCATAGCAATTTCCGCAGGTGACAATAGCAATACAACAAACTCCGGCGGCGAGAGTTCCGTGGCTATTGGAACATTCGCCAAGGCGTCTGCGGCCGGGTCCATTGCGATAGGCAAGAGGTCAAGTGTTGATGCCGCCGGTACGAACAGCATTCAACTTGGCGAGAGTAC
>JAEEGL011093541.1_pt1 | contig 16226 bp, 10 predicted proteins | sample 9134231 | NCBI WGS metagenome assembly JAEEGL01 (sample SAMN16246548, study PRJNA631951) | gut metagenome | biome: gut microbiome; feature: rumen; material: fiber-attached | host: Bos | place: Iran: Karaj | collected 2018-10
AATATAGGGCGGCCTCTTGCAAATGTGAAGATGGCCACCCTTGACAGGGCTGGCAGGCTGCAGCCCTTAGGAGCCATGGGAGAGCTTGTCATCATGGGAGCCGGTGTTGGAAGAGGCTATATAGGCCGGGATGATCTAACGGAGAAGAACTTTATCAGACTTCTCGGACTGCCTGCCTACAGGAGCGGGGATCTTGCGCGGATATGCCGGGACGGTGATATAGAGTTCCATGGAAGGATGGATGACCAGGTCAAGCTTCGCGGACTGCGCGTGGAGCTTGGTGAGGTAGAGGCTGTCATGAGTTCATATCCCGGAGTGAGATCAAGTGCTGTCATAGTAGCGGGGGGCAAGACAGATTATCTTGCAGCATATTTTACAGCGGACGAAGAAATAGATACAGTCCAGCTTAAGACGCACTTAAGTGCGAGACTTGCATCATATATGGTGCCACAGGTGTTTATGCAGCTTAAGGAAATGCCGCTTACCCCTCATGGAAAGGTAAACAAGAAGGCTCTTCCCGAACCGAGACTCGGAGAAACCGCAAGCAGGAACATAGTGCCGCCTGCCGGAGAGCTTCAGCAACAGCTGTGTGCTATTTTTGCAAAAGCCCTGCAGCTTGAAGAGGTAGGTATAACGGAGAACTTCTTCAGTGATCTCGGCGGGACATCGCTTAAAGCTTCGTCGGTTCTTATTTCTGCCATGAACAGGAATATACCTCTGGTTTATCAGGATATTTTCGATGCACCGACTGTGGAGAGCCTCGCGAAGCTGATACTTGAACGGCAGGGAAAGGCAGGGGATGAGATTTCCGCTGAGCCAAAGAACACGGTAAAAGCGGACCTGATAGGATGCCTCAGTCACAACACCAATGAACATCTTGATGAGCTGGAGAGTGAACCGCTCGGAAATGTACTGCTTACAGGGGCGACCGGTTTTCTTGGCATTCATGTGCTCAGGGAACTTATTGAGAACACTGATGAAAAGGTATACTGCCTTGTACATTCAGGGAAGGTCAAAGCGGAACACAGGCTTAAGGATATGCTGTATTACTACTTTGAAACTGCATATGAAGACCTGTTCGGAGAACGTCTTTTTGTAGTGGAAGGCGATATAACACATCCCGAAACGTTTGATTCATTATCAGGTACAGAATACCGGACCGTTATCAACTGCGCTGCCTGTGTGAAGCATTTTGCCGACATCGAATATCTTAAGTCCATCAATTATAAAGGAGTTGAGAATCTGACAGAGCTCTGCCTTAAGACAAACACGCGGCTCATTCATATTTCAACAGTCTCTGTGGCCGGCAGCGTTGAAGAAGAAAATAAGGATAAGATGGTCCTCAGGGAAGATATGCTGGATATCGGACAGGAGGTTGAGGATAATGGATATGTTTATACGAAATATCTTGCGGAAAAGCATGTGTTAAAGTGCATTGAGGAGAAAAATCTTGATGCGAAGATAATACGTGTGGGCAATCTTTCAAGTCGTGTCCGTGACGGTGAATTCCAGGTGAATTTCCGGACAAATGCGTTTATGAATTCGCTGAAAGCATATGCTGTGCTTGGCTGTTTCCCGATATCCTCAATGAGTGAAAAGGAAGATCTGTCTTATATTGATGAGACTGCACGTGCCATAATAGCCCTTTCAGGTACCAATAGCTGCTTTACGGTATTCCATGCCTTTAATTCCCATGCTGTGGAGATGGGGAATCTTGTAAATTCCATGAATGAGCTGGGGATCACTGTAGAGCCGGTGAAGGATGCGGAATTTGAGCGCCGCCTGCAGGAGGGTCTTAAGGATGATAAGATCAGCCACTATCTGTCGCCACTTATAGAATATGATCTGTCCGGCGATACCAAATACACTGAGGTCTGTGCGGATAACTCCTTTACGACCAACGTTCTGTATGCTCTGGGCTTTAGCTGGACGATCACAGACCGGAAGATCATCAGAAAAATGCTTGAAGCCATGCTTTCACTGGGATTCTTTGATCTGTAAAAATGAAATGCAAGGAGTTTATGGTACTGTTCTTGAGAAAACAAACGAATATATAGTAAAAATATCAAAACAGAAAGATTGATGAGTAATCAGAAGGAGGCTTTATGGATTTCAAACCGGAGAAAAACTTGGATTCGGACTTATTCGATTGCCTTTGAACGACCGGACGAATGATGTTGATGTTGGACAAGTTAAAAAAAGAGGAAATACATTGATTGTCACGGATAGTATGTTTTGATATAATATTTGTGCAACCATTCGGATACGGCACAGATCTTTAGCGTCTTTCGGGGGAGATTGCAGAGGTGGAAGGTAGAGAACCTTAATGATTCCTGACTATCTGGAAAATTCATTTCAGCTTATAATGATAATAACAGCCCTGCTTATATCCCTGTTCAGATATATAGGCAGCAAGAGGCTGTGCTGGTTGTATTCGGTCATTTTCTTTCTGGGCAGTTTCTTAAGCAGTTATTTTTGGACTGCTTATCTTTTTGTTATGGGCGATTATCCCAATGCGTCCGATGTACTTGCCTATTTTGGATGGAACACTTCATACATGGTATTCATGCTGCTTCTTATTCGTATAAAGAGCAGGGAAGAACTGCGATATTTCCATCCTCTTATGCTTATCCCGATACCGCTTAACATATGGCAGCTGTCTCTTTATGTTAAATTTGGCGGAGTTGCCAACAGCGTATATCAGGTGGCTGTTTTTACCGTGGTATCGTGTCTCAGCATTCAGGGTATCCTGTGGCATTATAAGAAAAAAAGCGATAGGAACAGCCCCCCGTGGATAATGTTCTTCGCCTTTCTTTTTGCCTGCTCTGAATTCGGAATGTGGACATTTTCGAGTCTCGAAGGATGGGTGTATTATCTTTATTACCCATGTTCTTTTCTGTGCAGTTCAGGCTATCTGTTCTTCGTATGGTCTCTCTCCCACACATTGGAAAAGAACGAGGAAGACGAAATACTTATCGACAACAGGATACAAAAAATTTTAAAGGGCACCTTTGTCGCAATCGTTGCAGTATGCTCGCTCGGCGGTATATTGCTGGCCGGATGGATCAGGGACGTTCTTTCAAAAAGCGTATCTGAAATGGCACAGACCGATGCCTATGACATCATTCCGGTCATTCTGTTTCTGATATCTGTGATAATATCTGCTTTTGCCGTTGCAATCATTTTCGTTGTATATTTCGAGCAGAAGGTTGCCGAAAACAACAAGCTTCGCGAGGAAAGAAGAGTCGCGGAACAGTCTAATTCTGCCAAGAGTGATTTCCTTGCGAATATGAGTCATGAGATCAGGACTCCCATAAATGCGATACTCGGAATGAATGAGATAGTGCTCCGTGAAAGTGTGCAGGCACAAAAATCATTACCCGGAGATCCCGTTTCGGTGCGGAAGGTCTTCGAGGACATAACAGGCTACTCCGGTAATATTGACAGTGCCGGTCACAGCCTTCTTGCCATAATCAATGATATTCTGGATCTTTCCAAAATAGAAGCCGGAAAGATGATGATCACCGAAGACAGATATGAGCTGTCCTCCGTATTAAATGATGTCAGCAACATGATCGCCTTAAAAGCAAAGGCCAAAGGTCTTGAATTTACAGTTGATGTCATGGATATTCTTCCGAACGGACTGTACGGAGATGAGGTAAGGATAAGGCAGATCATAACCAATTTACTTAACAATGCCGTGAAATATACAGATAAGGGCAGCATCACTCTTTCCATAAAAGATGGCGCTTTGGGAACGGACCATGAAGAAGGCCGGGATCTGGATCTTATGATCACGGTTTCGGATACCGGGATCGGAATCAGGGAAGAGGATGTGGTACATCTTTTTGAAAAGTTCGAAAGGATCGATCTTAAGCATAACTCTTCTATTGAGGGTACCGGCCTGGGACTTGCGATAACACACCGGCTGATAGAAATGATGAAAGGAAGCATAGATGTTTCAAGTACCTATGGGAAAGGATCCGTATTTACAATACATCTGCCGCAGAAAATCGTATCGAAAGAGCAGGTTGGCGATTTCCGTGTGAAGTTCAAAAAGAGCATGAAAGAGAACCTGAACAGGGGAATCACACTGCATGCTCCCAATGCCCGTATCCTTATTGTCGATGACACCCATGTCAATCTTATTGTTGCAACGGGTCTGCTTAAGGACACTCAGATAGTAACGGATACCGCAGACAGTGGCGAGTCGGCTCTTGTCATGGCAGAGCAGAACTTCTATGACGTGATCCTGCTAGATCAGAGAATGCCCGGGATGGATGGTATCGAAACGCTCAGGCATTTAAGGCAGGATACAAATGGAATCAACGTAAATACTCCGGTTATCTGTCTGACCGCAGATGCCATATCGGGTGCGAGGGAACGTTATATAAACGAAGGGTTTACTGACTATCTCAGTAAGCCTATCAACAGCAGTGAGCTTATACAGATGCTTATAAAATACCTGCCGGCGGATAAAGTAAATGTCAACAGAGGAGATAACGTTATGACCGGCAGCGGAGATATAGAAGATGGAGACAGCCGGAATAATACAGAACCCGTTATTTCACACAGCGAACAGGAACCGGACGGTAACCGTGAAGGAACCGGTGTATTCGAGACTCTGCGAAACGGCGGCATAGATACTGATACAGGATTACAATACAGCGGTAATGACGAAGAATTCTATCGTATCATTCTTGGCGAATATGAAAAGGATTATAAAGAGAAAACCGAGAAATTGAGCAAATACTATGAAGAACGGGATTTTAGAAACTATTCTACGCTTGTTCATTCATTAAAAAGTACTTCGCGTACGATAGGTGCGGATGAATTATCAAATAAAGCTGCAGCGCTTGAAAAAGCATCCGTTGAAACGGACGTTGAAACCATTAAAGCAGGGCATGAAGAGTTTCTTGCAGGTTATACCGAGGTGGTTAAAACAATCAGAAATGCTCTGAGTAGGACGGAAGCCCAGAAAGATAACTGAGAAATACATGTATTTTTCCATTATTTCTTTTGGATTAAAGAAAAGGGATCATGGATTGTGAAACATAAGTGAGGTGAGAGTTATTTTTTCAGGCGAAATCCATGAAAATATGTGATATAATACACTCGGTGTGACATCGCTGACTCAATTATTTTAACTATGATCATAAGCCGATTTAAACATAAAAAATACATGAAGAGTTTGATAGTATTATACTCCGCAAATATGAAAGGAGAGAAAACTTATGAAGAACAGGAATATTGCAGTTATAGGATCTCAGATGGATATGGGAGCAGTCAGAAAGGGTGTTGATATGGGACCTTTGGCTATAAGACATTCCGGACTGATAGGCAAAATGAAAGATTGTGGGTATACCGTGAAAGACTGCGGAGATATCCTTCCGATGGTCGCAACTTCGGAAGGAAGCTCAGCAATGCGTTATGAAAAAGAGATCAATGAAGCAAATAAAAGGCTTTTTGAGAAGGTTCTTGAAATACACAGGGAAAATTCATTTCCCGTCATACTTGGTGGTGATCACAGCATTGCTGCGGGATCTGTGGCAGCTACAGCGGAACACTATGGAAAGATAGGGGTTATCTGGGTAGATGCTCACGGTGACTTTAATGATGATAAAATAAGTCCTTCAGGAAATATTCACGGAATGCCTCTTTCAGCACTGTGCGGATGCGGACCGGATTCCATAGTAGGTTTTACGGAAGCCAGAGTAGATCCGCGCAATACGGCCATTATCGGTGCAAGAGATCTGGATCCGCAGGAGACTGTAAAGCTGAAGAAAATGGGAGTGAATGTTTTTTCTATAAGTGACGTTCATCATTTTGGCATAAGAAAGATCTTAGAGGATGCGATAGAGATTGTGACAGAAGGAACAGAAGGAATTCATCTTAGCTTTGATATGGATGCGCTTGATCCCGCGAATGCTCCGGGAGTGGGAACACCGGTTATGAATGGATTGACAAACAGAGAGGGATTTATCATTTGCGAAATTCTTGCCGATACGAACCGGCTGCTTGCAATTGACATGGTAGAAACCAATCCGCTTCTTGATAACAGAAATGTTACGGGAACTATGGCGGCTGAGCTCATTCTGACCTGCATCGGAAAGACGGATTATCAGTTATTTGGACTATAAAAAATTGCAGATAATAAGATAAAGGATCCTCTTGAATGGGAAGAAGTAACTTCGAACCATTTTATTGTAACAGGAGCTGAACACATGAAAAAACTGCTGATCTTATTTGGAATTATTACTATTCTTTCATTTCCTGTAGTTGTTTATGCGCAGAATGGTCTTTCGGATGAGGATGACTCTTTTCCGCCTGCCGGAAAGTATAGATCCGTCGAAGAGGTGAGTGATAAAAACATCGGAGTTATGACAGGCAGCAGCTTTGATGCTGTCGCAAGAGATATGCTTCCGGAGGCTAAGGCGCGCTATTACAACAGCATGGCAGATATGATAACAGCGATAAAAGCCGGCAAGATAGATGCATTTCTGGCGGATGAACCGGTAATCCGCTATCTGATGGCGGATAATGAAGAGCTGACATTTATTCCCGAGACCTTTGTTGACTATGATTTTGCTTATGCGTTTCCGAAAAACGAAGAGGGACAGAAGCTGTGTGATGAAATTAGTGAATATACCCGTCGAATTTCATCAGACGGAACGCTCAACCGGATTCTGGATACTTGGTTTGGAAGGGATGAAGAGAACTGGGGAGCATCGGATTACGAGCATTTACCGGCTTCAAACGGCACACTTACGATGGCTGTAGATGCAACCACCACACCGTTTATAATGCTCTATAATGGTAAGCTCACAGGAATAGAAGTGGATATTGCGGCAGGCTTCTGCGAAGAATACGGTTACGGTCTGGAGATTAAGAATATGAGCTTTGATGCGGTTCTGCCGGCTATACAGACGGGCAAGGCCGACTTCGTAGGTGCCGGGCTGGCCATAACACCCGAGAGAGCAGAGAGTGTTCTTTTTTCCGAACCCCATTATACAGGAGGTATTGTACTGGCAGTTCTCAAGGCGGACGCAGTCACGGAAACAGAGGATGAGGACGAGGAGGCGAAGGGCTTATGGGACAGTATCAGGATAAGCTTCGAGAAAACCTTTATCCGTGAACAGAGGTGGAGGATGTTTCTGAGAGGATTACTGACAACGCTTACGATCACTCTCATATCCATTATACTTGGTTCTCTGCTTGGTTTTGGTGTATACATGCTTTGCCGAAACGGAAACCGTGTGGCAAATGGTATTACAGGAGTCTGCACCTGGCTGGTACAGGGCATGCCAACAGTCGTACTTCTTATGATCTTTTACTACATAATTTTTGGTAAGCTGGCAATAGGCGGAGTCTGGGTTGCCGTCATCTGTTTTACGCTTATCTTCGCAGCTGCCGTATTCGCACTTCTGAAAATGGGAGTGGGTGCTGTTGATAAAGGACAGTATGAAGCCGCCTGTGCGCTTGGTTATTCCGAAACGCATACATTCTTCAGAGTTATACTTCCACAGGCTCTGCCACACGTTATGCCGAGCTATAAGGGAGAGATAACGGGTCTTTTAAAGGCGAGCTCGGTTGTAGGATATATTGCCGTACAGGATCTGACTAAGATGGGTGATCTTGTAAGAAGCAGAACATATGAAGCCTTCTTCCCTCTGATAGCCGTGGGGATAATATATTTTATGCTGGAAGGGCTGCTGGGCTTTATGGTTAACAGGCTCTCGAAGGTTTTGGATCCGAAACGGCGGAAGAACGAAGATATCCTGAAGGGGGTGAATGCAGATGATAAGGATTGAACATTTAAAAAAGGAATATCCCAATATCACACCGCTTAAGGATGTAAATACAGAGATCCGTGACGGAGATGTCATCTCGGTCATAGGTCCGTCAGGAACAGGGAAGAGTACGCTGCTCCGCTGCATAAACCAGCTGGAGAAACCTACCTCCGGCAGGATATGGATGGATGATATGGAGCTTACGGCACCTGACTGTGACATTGTAAAGGTGCGCAGGAAAATGGGAATGGTATTTCAGTCATTTAATCTGTTTGGGCATAAAACGGTGATAGAAAATATCATGATGGCTCCAATGGATCTGCTCGGCCGGTCAAAGCAGGAAGCTTATGACGAAGGCATGCGTCTTCTCAGGACAGTGGGTTTGGCCCAGAAGGCATTCAACTACCCGGATGAGCTTTCAGGCGGTCAGAAACAGCGTATAGCAATAGCCCGTACGCTTGCTATGGATCCAGATATTATCCTGCTTGACGAGCCTACAAGTGCGCTGGATCCGACTATGGTAGGAGAGGTTCAGGCTGTTATCCGCGATCTTGCGGGGACCGGTAAGACAATGATGATCGTTACGCATGAAATGTCTTTCGCAAGGGCTATATGCAACCGCATTTTTTATATGGATGAGGGCGGTATATACGAGGATGGAACTCCTGACCAGATTTTTGATGATCCCGTGCGGGAAAAAACAAGGCGTTTCGTCCGCAGGCTTAAGGTGCTCGAACTGAACATTCGGAACAGGGATTATGATTTCCTGGAAATGGCAGAACTTATTTCGCAATACTGTCGTAGGAATCAGATAACGTCCAAGATGGAGAATCGTGTCCAGCTTACCTTTGAAGAGCTGGTGGAACAGCTTCTTCTGCGTAAGTATGGAGCCGCACGGATTCAGGTTATTATGGAGTATTCGGAAAAAGAACAGGATATGTCAATGGTTGTCCGATTCAATGGACCCAAGCCGGATGGCTATCCGGATAAGGGCGAACTGTCAACCATGCTGCTTAAGAGTACAATAGAAGCTTTGGAATACAGCAGAGAGGAGAATCAGGAGCTGGCGAATCAGCTGACCTTTCGGATTAAGAATGAAGAAGCCTGATCATAAGCAGTCGTAGAAGGATCCGATATCAATGATGATCATAGATATTGATTTATTTAAGTCAATCAATGATGAATACGGACATGCTGCCGGTGACAGGACACTCAAGAGGTTTGCCAAAGTTGTTACAGGCTGTTTTAAAGAAGAGCAGACATATATTGGACGTTGGGGCGGTGAAGAGTTCGTTGTGGTGTGCTATAACAGGACTCTTGACGAGACAGTTAAGCTTGCTGATAAGTTAAGGTCGACAATAGCCGAAACATCTATGCCGGGCGCTAAGAATATCACCTGCAGTATTGGAGTAACGGAAATCAGGGAAAACGATAAGTATGAAGATGCATTCGGACGAATGGACAAGGCTTTGTATAATGCCAAGTCATCCGGAAGAAACAGAGTGGAAGTGGGCTGATCCGGTTCAGGAGCTATTGTATCACCGATTAGACGACTGACAGATGGACAATTGAATATTTAGAGGAAGAATACATGGTAAAAAAAATAAAAAGCCTGCTGTCGGATCCTGAACTGGATTTCCAGAGCAAATCATTTGTCCTTCTGTCAGTGATCGCACTGATAGGTCTGTTTTTGGCGCTGATAAGCGGTATTATTCTTGGCCAGTCGTTTATGGCCAATCTTTCTGTCTTTATCGAATTTATTCTGCTTTCCGGGATATTCTATATGGCGGTTTTTCATAACCGGATAAGAGGCGCAATGATGACAATAGCGTTCTTTCTTATCTTTGTATTTCTTCCTGCGGCTTTTTTTACAAGCGGAGGAGCAGCAGGAGGCACGCCTGTCTGGTTTGCTTTCACCACCCTTTATATTGTTATGACGTTATCCGGAAGACCAAAGATATTTTTTCTTGTCACAAATGTTATTGTAGTGATCGTATGCTGGTGGATCGGATATACATATCCTGAAACCGTAACGGAATTTACCCGGAAAGAGGCATATTACGATTCCTTTTTTACGTTGCTTATTGTTGGCGTCATTATGACTATGCTCTTAAGCTATCAGGCTATTTTATTTAAGAGAGAAAATGACCGTGTAAACAGACAGAAGAAGGAGATTGAAGAGCTCAACCGTGTACAGAAACGTTTCTTCTCATTCATGAGTCATGAGATCCGTACCCCCGTAAACGCAATATTGGGAACAAATGAAATCCTGCTTGGAAGGAAGGATATTCCGGAGGAAATCCGTGAGGATGCGTATAATGTTCAGAATGCCGGTAAGATGCTTCTTGCGATCATTAATGATATTCTAGACCTCTCCAGGATGGAAGCCGGGAATATGGAAATCATTCCGGTTGAGTACAGAGTAGCGGAAATGATATCCGAGATCGTTAGCATGATAAGGGTAAGAGCTGCTGACAAAGGCCTGGCATTTGAGGTTGATGCCGATCCGGATATTCCATCAGGACTTATGGGCGATGAAATAAGGATCAAACAGATAATCATCAACCTTCTGACCAATGCGGTAAAGTATACGGAAAAGGGTTCGGTAAAGCTTGGCATTAAGTCGGAAAAAACAGATACTGATCAGATCATGCTTATTATTTCCGTCAGGGATACGGGTATAGGGATCAAGAAGGAACTTATGTCCGCACTGTTTGATGAGTTCAAAAGGATGGATATTGAAAAGAACAGAAATATAGAAGGCACCGGGCTTGGGCTGTCCATTGTAAAACAGCTGGTAAATCTGATGGATGGAGAGATACACGTTGACAGCGTATATGGAGAAGGGACGGAGTTTACTGTAAGTCTTCTTCAGGGTGTTACGGATCCGGAAAGAATCGGCAAGACAGACATCACGGCTCATTCAAAGCCGCAAGCCGGGAATGACCGTCCGTTCAAGGCACCTGAAGCAAAAATACTGATCGTTGATGACAATAAGGTGAATATTGCAGTTGAAACGGGGCTTCTGCGTAATACAGGCATGCAGATTGACACTGCATTGAGCGGTCAGGAAGCGCTTGAACTTACATTAAAGAATAAATACGACTGTATACTTATGGACCATTTCATGCCGGGAATGGATGGCATTGAATGTCTTAAGCAAATACGCAGCCAGGCTGAAGGAATGTGTAACGAAGTACCGGTGATAATACTTACGGCAAACGCCGAAGGCGAAAATCAGGAGCTATACAAAGAGGCCGGCTTCGATGGCAGACTCTCCAAGCCTGTCTCGGGAAGCAGTCTTGAAGGCGAGCTTATAAAGCATATTCCAAAGGATAAGATCAAGTATGATTAAAGGCTTTATTGAAAGCCTTATAAGCTATTTGAGCGTAATATCAAGTGCCTGTCCGGCAAAAGCGGGACCGGTTATTATCTGGAGCGTTTTATTATTGAGCATTTCCCTGTGATAGAAATGTACATGTCCTGCAAGTACCAAAACGACCGGGCTCTCATCACTGAGAACAAGATCGATGAATTCTCTGGTTACGGAGTCGGGCAGGCAGCCATTCTCGCCTATGAACAGCCTGATTTCATCCCCGGGAACCCTATATATCTCTTCACATTTTTTGAGAAGCTGTGTGGATCCGGTTACAGGTTCTATAGGTACATGAATGACAAGAACTATGGGTTTATCCTCAGACACTATTTTTTTGAATGCCTTAAGAACTTCGGGTGCGACCTGATTATTCCTGTCATCCACAGTGAAGATCGTAAGTTCGTCAAACTTCCTGATCTGGTATTCGGTTCCGTCCCGGAATTCTTTTAATCTGGGAAGATAAGTGTTGTAAGCTTTCTCTGAGAAGTACTCTCTTCCGTACTCAAAGTCATGATTTCCCATGGAATACAGATAAGGCTTGTCAAGAGAGGACAGTGCACTTCTTACATGGTCTATTGAGGCATACATAGCTGAATCTATAACGTCTCCGCCCATTAGGACTATCTTCGCATCACTTGTATTTGCGGCATTGATCAGAGCATCAAATCTGTCGTGTGCTTCGATTCCGTCAGTTTTATACAGAACGCTTCTTTGAAAAGCTTTACTGACAAGATCCATATCTCTGTCATCGCACAGTGAAATATGGGAATCTGCAAGAAAGAAGATTTCAAACGGTTCTTTAATACCTTCAACATCTATTACTTCTTCGGTGATATTTAAAGGAATTTCCTGTTCCGATATTTCCGTTGTTTTCTTGTTGCTTCTCTTTATATTGTTTACGCATCCGGTTATAGAAATCAGCATCGACAAAAGACAAATGAAACAGAGAACCGTTCTCTGCTTTATTTCAGGTACTTTTTCCAACACTGTTTTCGCCCCCTACTCTTTAACACAGTATATATTATTATAGTATCTTTCTGAGCAGATTTGCAATAGTTACAGGTTAGTAAGGAGTGTCCTGCCGGCTTATGACGATAAAGCTTCATATTTTGTCTGTATGTCCATTGCAGGCAATAGGAAAAAAACTTATAATTGAGATTGGAATCAAGAAGAAGTCAATGGAGTCGGTTATGGGTAAAATAAAGCTTTGGTTAGGCAGAAGTGTAATATATATCTGTGCTTTTGCAGTACCGTTTTTGATGGTTCAGTTATTTTTTGTAATATGCAGGGTGTATCCTTACGGCCCATTCTCAATACTTACGGGCGATATGGATCTTGAATTCGTTAACTTCTATTCATATTATCTAAAAACCTTCAGTTCAAAGAGTGATCACTTTTATATGCTGGCCAAAACCCTGGGAGGTGAATACCCGGGGCTTGCCGCTTTTCAGTTGCATGATCCGCTGTTATTCATACTGTTCCTGTTCCCCGGTGAAAGGATAGCAGTGGGAATAGAGCAGTATTTTGCGCTCCAGATATCGGTGGCGGGTCTTTCCGCTTCCATACTGCTTAACGGCAGGTACAGAAAAACATGGATGTCCATTCTGTTTTCAACAGCATATTCCTTCTGTGCTTTCTTCTTTGGATACCTGGTACTGACTATCTATTTCGGTGCGCTTGCCATACTGCCGCTTGTCATATATTTCTTTCTTAAAGCGCTTGACGATAAGAAATATGAGATCCCGTATATCGTGGTCACAGCCCTGTATATTTATATCAATTTTCACATGGGTTTTATGCTGGTGATCTTTATGGTGCTCCTGTTTATATCAAGGATAATTGAGGATGGGGCGGTGTTAAAGAAGCTTCCCATGTTTATACTGTCGGGCGCGACCATACTGATGATTGACGGCTATTTCCTCATACGGACCGGTCTGTCTTTGCTTGGAGCCAAGACCACAGAAGGAGCTGATTACGGGATATACAGGAGATTCGCGTATAATCAGCTGTTCGCAGGTCTGTTTTCGGGGACCTCATGGAGTGAGCGGATGCCTCTTATATACTGTTCAGTGGCCGCTGTGTTCTTTGCCCTTATATATTTTATTTCCAAAGAATACGGTATAAGGGAAAAGCTTGCCAACCTGTTCCTGATAGCGGCAGTGAGCGTGAGTATGTGGATAAACATACTGGATACGGTATGGCATGGTTTTAATAATCCTGAGGGCTTCTATTGGAGATATGCATATTATATAAGCCTCATTCTTATAGTTCTCGGATACAAAGGATTCGTTTCACTTGTTTATGGAGATAGTGTAAAAAAGAAATCTGTAATAAAATCAACAGCCGCAGCTTTTGTTATCTGCTTCTACATGGTATGGCTTGCAGTATCGGGAAATATGTATATGGATATGCCGAGACAGCTCATAAATACTCTGATCGTTGCCGGAATAACTGCAGGAACGCTTATAATAATCATAAATGACCGGATCAGGATATTTGGGATGATCCTGATCGTTCTGATTTCGGTTGGTGATATGTTATATAATGCACGGATATCATATATGAAGCTTAATTCCGATGATGGTAATCTTCCCCTTATGAGCAGGTTTGAGGAGGATTATTTATCAATAAAGGATGTGATCGATGCCGTAAAGACAAGGGATGGCGGGATGTACCGTATAGAAAAGGATTTCGACAGGGCGGTTAACGATCCCGCGATGTTTGACTATATAGGGATGTCTCATGACAGTTCCTGTGAAAAAGATGCAATTATTGACTGGCTTATGAACTTCGGCTTCAACAGAACCGTATATTATACGTATTATAACGGTGGCAGTACATCCTTTGTCGATATGCTTTTCGGCATAAAATATTATGTATCACGGTTTGACGGAATAGAGAAACCATATCAGAGGCTGCCATATGAAGGAAAGTATTATTTGTATGAGAATAAATATGCTCTGCCGATGGCATTCGGTGCGCCCTGTGGGTTCAGGAATTATGTTTTTGACAAAGATAAGAATACCTTCAAAAAGCAGAATGAAATAGCTGCTCTGTGGGGCAGTAAGAATGATATTTATCTAAAGGCAGATGTAAAGCAGGAACCTGTGAATGTTGCGGAAGATGAGGAAGGTCATTATGTCAGGACGGGTGAAGACAGCCGGATAGATTATTATATAACGGTAACAGAGAACATGCCGTTGTATTTCTTCTTTTCCGCTCCTGAAAGACATCCGGCGGAGCTTTATATTAATGATAAATTCACAGAACTGTATTTTACTGAGAAGCATTGGGGCGTTGTATGCGCCGGAACCTATAATAAGGGTGATACTGTAAAAGTAAGTCTTAAGCTTCTTGGTGAAGATATAAGGATATCGGAAGCAAGCTTTTATTACGAGGATGAGGAAGCTATACGGGAATGGAGCAAGCTTGCGGCGTCTTTGAATGAAGGAGTCGGTGAGCTTAATGAGATAACAAGTTCGCATATGGTCTTTAATACCGATTTCGATAAGGACAGTCTGGTTGTATTATCCATACCGTATGACAGGGACTTCAGGATAAGAGTGGACGGAAAGAGGGTAAAACAGATACCCTCTCTTGAAATGCTCATGGGTATAGATATACCGGCAGGCAGACACAGCGTGGAACTAAGATACATTCCGGATGGCACGGTTGCAGGCATTTTCGTGTCCGTACTTGGCATTGCGATGTTTGTTATCTTCTTCTGTATAAGGTTCCGAAGGGATAAGACCCTGTCATGACATCGGAGATTCTTCCGATGTCTTTTTATGGAAACAGATATAATGGCATGGTATAATGGTTAGTAACTATCCGGAAAAGGGTTTACAACAGAAACATTGAAGATCATGATGAGGCCTGATAATTATGTTTATAGATGAAATCCCGATTAATTCAAAAATAACGATTGCGTTTAATTATGTTACGAAATCGACAAATATCGAAACAACGATCAAAAAAGTAAGCACGAATACCAAAGTAAACAGATGCATTATCGCGAATGTTGCCAGGGTGGACAGCAAGATAGTCAATATAAATAATTTCAGAGGGAATATTACCGTGCGTTATGCCAGACCCGGCGCTGTGCGGTGTGAAGTATGGAAGCAGGTCAAGGTCGTATACGACAGACCGAATAAGGAATATATTCTTCTTACCCCCAGAGCAAGTGAAAAACAGGAACGCAGACAGGCAATACGCATTCCGATGGGTATGGGAGCGACCGTGCAGATAGAAGGAGATGCAAGGCGGCATAACTGTACCCTTTATGATATATCCAAAACAGGTATGGGTATCCGCATGGAAGCTTTGGATTATAAAGCGATAGGAAGAGGTTTTTCGGTGAATTTCACAGATCAGGGTGAACTTGCAGCGTTTCGTATCAATGGCAGGTGTGTAAGGGAAGTGGAGGATGAAAGCAAGGTTAAAATATATGGATGTACCATAAAACCATCACCTGAATTACTTGCCTATATACGCAAGAAACAGGTTAAGTACGGAAATACTGTCAAAGCATCGGGAAGAACTAAGGATGACTGATTGGAGGAGTGAGTATGGATCAGAACCGGGCAAGGAAGATTATACTCATAATAAAATTATCAGTTTTATTTATGATACATCTTTAATCCTTGCTAAAACCGGTGAGATTTATGCCGCGCTTACAGGCGATCAGTGTGCGATAACCAATATAAGAATTCATTCTTGAACGTTGAAGGAAATACGGTATAATAAATTCTTCGGGATAACTGTTCAATACGGCACGTATATCTTAGCGTGCGTGAAATAGGTTTGATATGAGTATATTTAAGAAAATAAGCTACATATTCTCGGCTAAACAGAAAGTACAGTCTGTTCTTCTGTGTATAGGTCTGTTCATAGGCGCCCTGTTCGAACTGGCGGGAGTATCTCTTATAACCCAGCTGGTGTCGATAGTCACCGATCCCGGAAAGATTCACAGCAATGCGCTTCTTAAAGGGGTATATGATGCATTCAGCATGAAGGACGAAAGGCAGTTCTTTCTGACTTTGGTTATAGGTCTTATCATT
>JAEEGL012803054.1_pt1 | contig 16226 bp, 12 predicted proteins | sample 9134231 | NCBI WGS metagenome assembly JAEEGL01 (sample SAMN16246548, study PRJNA631951) | gut metagenome | biome: gut microbiome; feature: rumen; material: fiber-attached | host: Bos | place: Iran: Karaj | collected 2018-10
AGGCCAACGACATTCTGACCGCGGTGCGCATTGCCCGCGAGTTCGATCTGAAAATGACCCTCGAACATGTCACGGAAGGACATCTGATCGCCGACGTTCTCGCGAAAACAGATTATCCGATGGCCGTCGGTCCGACTTTTACCGATGCCTCAAAGTTCGAACTGCAGTATAAGACCTGGACGACACCGGGCATCCTGGCTGCCAAGGGCTGCCAGGTATCACTGATCACCGACCATCCGTTCTCGCTGGAGGAATATCTTCCTGTCTATGCCGGTCTGGCAGTAAAGGCGGGTATGGATCCATACGAGGCATTGAAAGCAATCACCATCAATCCGGCAAAGCATCTTGGCATCGAAGACAGGGTCGGTTCCATCAAAGAAGGAAAGGATGCCGATATCATCGTTTGGGACGGTCCGCTGTTCTCAATCGAATCGACACCAAAAGCCGTCTTTATCAACGGTGAGCTGATACGCTGATCAAAGGAAAGGATATCTCATGAACGAAAAGGAAATCAAAGAGAAGATCGCTGCGGGAAGAGCCTTCATGCATGAAGTCGACAGATCAGATCCCGACTACAAGACAGACCAGTATTCCGGTGTGAAACAGCCACCGCTGTTCAAGGATCCGGTATCGGATGTCATCATCAAACTGCCGGTGGATTTCGAAAACCTGCCCGTCTGCAATGACTTCCTCAAAGTTGTCAACAGCCGCAGTTCCCACCGTGTCTACCGCGAGGAAAACATGAGTCTTTTGGAACTGTCCTTCGTTCTCTGGTGTGCCCAGGGTGTCAAGGGTCTTCGCGGCAAGTCCTATGCGACACTGCGGACCGTGCCCTGCGGCGGTGCCCGTCATGAATTCGAACTGTATCTCTGCGTCCAGCATGTCGAAGGTCTCAAAAACGGCTTCTATCATTATCTGCCGCAGACCCACAGTCTGGAATGCCTGAAGGAACAGGAAGATGTCAAAGAGTTCATTGATGTTTCGGTGGAAGGCCAGTCCTGGGCGAAAAAAGCCGGTGTCGTCTTCTACTTTGACATGGTCGCTTACCGGGCGGAATGGCGCTACGGTATCTTTACACACCGCGTCGCCCTCGTCGATGCCGGCTACGTTTCCGAGAATATCTATCTTGCCTGCACGGCGATCGGTCTCGGCAGCTGCGCTCTCGGTGCCATCCGCGAAGATGTCGCTGACGAGGCGTTCGGACTGGACGGCGACGAGGAATTCATTTTCCTGGCCCATCCGATCGGCAAAGTCAGTGAGGAAGACCATCAGAAGGAACTTGATTTCTATGCCTTCGTGCATGACTACGATCAATAAGGCAGGCAGCCGCCAAATAACAAATTGATATGCTAAACTGAAAGTATGCTGATACGTGATATTCTGAAACGTCAGGATACTTTTTCTGATAATGAGAAACTGATTGCCGAATACTTCCTGAAACAGAAGGAAGACCTGCAGAAAAAAGGCGTGCGGAGAATTGCCGCAGATGTTTTTCAGGCGCCTTCTTCCATTGTCCGTTTTACCCAGAAACTGGGCTTCAGCGGGCTTGAGGATTTTAAAGAACAGTATCTGAAAGAACTGTCCTATCATTCCCGTTACTTCAAGGATATTGATCCCAACCGTCCCTTTGAGGAAGCTGATACGGAGATCGAAACAGCCGGCAAGATTGCCTCGCTGTATCAGGAAACCATCCAGGATACGCTCTCTCTTCTTGATGGCAGGCAGCTGAAAAAAGCGGTCCGCCTGCTGGACCGTGAGACCGTCTATATCATCACGCTTTCCGCCCAGCGCGGCATTGCCCAGGTGTTCAAGGAGAAAATGGCCAAGATCGGAAGAAGAGTTGTGATCCTTTCATCCGACCATGACACGATATTTGAAATCGAACATGCTGATTCTTCTTCCGCCGGTTTTCTCTTTCTTTCCTATACCGGCGAAAGCGAACACTGCCTTCGTTTTGCGGCCATGGTCAAAGCCAGACATCTAAGCTGTGTGGCCATTACTTCCTACGGGATCAACCAGCTTTCTGATATGATCAGCTGCACGCTGCGGGTATCATCACGGGAAAAACTCGTCAGCAATCTCGGCAATTTCAGTTTCAGTCTGTCCTCATTGTATGTACTCGACGTGATCTACGCGGAGATCTTCCGGCTGGATTATGAGAAAAACAGAGCCCGTAAAAAAGCGGCATCCCGCCGGGAAGGGGAGATCCGGATCGTCGCCCGCGGCCGCCGTTCCAGTAACTCGACACTGAACGAGTAAGGAACAGTGTTCCGTAAAATGTGTGCTTTTACAGGAACATCCGGGAACAGAGTTCAAATCGGCGCGTACAGAATTGATGAGGCCATAACCGTCAACTATAATGAAAATGACAATAGGAGAGGACAAAACAATATGGAAAAGAAACCCGTAAAAATCGTTACCATCGGCGGCGGCAGCAGCTACACTCCGGAACTGATGGAAGGCTTCATCAAGCGTTATGATGAACTGCCGATCAGAGAAATCTGGCTGTGTGACGTGGAAGCCGGCAAAGAAAAACTGGAAATCGTCGGCACCATGGCGCAGCGTATGTGGGACGCCACACCGTATGACGTCAAGGTTCATCTGACCCTCGACCGCAGAGAAGCACTGCCGGGCGCTGACTTCGTCACGACCCAGTTCCGTGTCGGTCTGCTCGACGCCCGTATCAAAGACGAAAGAATTCCGCTGTCCTACGGCATGCTTGGTCAGGAGACCAACGGTGCCGGCGGTATGTTCAAGGCTTTCCGTACCATTCCGGTCATTCTGAGCATCATTGAAGACATGAAGGAACTCTGCCCGGATGCCTGGCTGATCAACTTCACCAACCCGTCCGGCATGGTCACGGAAGCTGCCATCAAGTGGGGCGGCTGGAAGAAGACGGTCGGTCTGTGCAATGTGCCTGTCGGCGCGCTGCTCAAGGAACCGCCGCAGTTCGGCCTGACCGAAAGAGAATGCATCCACCAGTTCGCCGGTCTGAACCACTTCCATTACCACAAGGTCACTGACCAGCAGGGCAATGATCTGACCGACAAGCTGATCGACAACATGTATGATCCGACAGTTGATGACGGCACACCGGCCAACATCTTCGAATGCAAGTTCCTGAAGGATCATCTCAAGCAGATCCAGCTGATTCCGTGTGGATATCACCGTTACTACTACATGCACGACGAAATGCTCAAGCATTCCATCGAAGAATTCAACACGGTCGGAACCCGTGCCCAGCAGGTCAAACAGACAGAAGCTGAACTGTTTGAACTCTACAAGGATCCGAATCTGAACTACAAGCCGGAACAGCTGTCCAAGCGCGGCGGCGCCCATTATTCCGATGCCGCCTGCGAATGCATCTGCTCCATCTATAATGACAAGCGCACCCATATGGTCGTTTCCACCCAGAACAACGGTGCGATCAGCGATCTGCCGTATGACTGCATCGTTGAAATCTCCTGCATCATCACCGGCAAGGGCCCGATGCCGCTGACCTGGGGTAAGTTCCACGCCAGTGAAAGAGGCTATGTGCAGATGATGAAGGCCATGGAAGAGTGCGTCATCGAAGCGGCCATCACCGGAAATTACGGACTGGCACTGGCAGCCTTCGAAATGAACCCGATGGTTGAACACGGCCATGTCGCGCAGACAGTTCTGAATGAACTGCTGGTTGCCCACGAAAAATACCTGCCGCAGTTTGCCGACAAGATCGCTGAACTGAAGGCGGAAGGCGTTTATCCGAAGGATCCGGTCGTTCAGGATCTGCTGGCCAACGGTAAATAATTCTCTGTAAGCCGGGGGCATGTACCCCGGCTTTTTTCTCCCGGAGTGATCATGACATTTACGATCAATGGAAACACCCTGAAAAAGTATGAAGGAAATGAAGAACACGTAATCATTCCCGATGGTGTCGAAGCCATCGCTGATTATGCTTTTTATGGTGCGCATCAGCTGCGCAGCGTGACGTTTCCCGCCAGTCTGAAGGAAATTGGTTCCGATGTTTTTTATGACTGTGAGGAACTGAGGGAAGCGGATATACCGGACAGTGTGTATTACATGGGATCAGCTGTCTTCTCGCGCTGCCGGAGACTCAGGAAGGTCCGCTTTTCGAAAAAACTGACATCCCTGCCCAAGATCACGTTCTATCAGTGTGACAGTCTGCAGGAAGTCATCCTGCCGCCGCGCCTGCGCCGCATCAGCCGGGCCTGTTTTCAGCAATGCCGTCAGCTTCGGGAAATACAGCTTCCCGAAACCGTCAAAGTCATTGAGGAAAATGCTTTTGACGACTGTGTGTCCCTGCAGAAGATCACTCTGCCGGACGGTATTGAGGAACTGCATCCCAATGTGTTTTTCAACTGTTCCTCTTTACAGGAAATCAATCTGCCGGCTTCTCTGAAACAGATCGGCAAAGGTGCTCTGGAGACACACGGCAAGATCCGGATCGACGCGGATGAGAGTGTCTATCTGGCAGCCGGCATGCTGGAAAACAACTGGAACATGAACTGGAATTTCGGCGCCAACGGCCGCTACAACGGCCGCAACGAGGACAACTATCAGCTTCATGATTCCTGGCTCGTCAACCTTGATCTTGAACAGTGGAAGCCGCTGGCCCGGGTCATACTGGCTGTCAATTATCTGGAAAGCTTCCGCCGTTCTGTGCCGGAGTTTGATATCTTCATTCTCGCAAACCGGGAAGAGGTACTCGAAAAGATCATTTCCGAAAAACGTTTTACAGCCCTCCATCAGGCATTGGACCATCAGCTTGTCACACCTGACATCCTGCAGCCCTATCTTGCCAGGATCCATGATCCGAAAGAGCGGGCTCTCCTGATGCAGGAAAGGCACACAGCCCACGAAGAAGAGGAAGATCTGCTCGATCTTCTGTAAGGGAAGGAGCGTCTATGGATGAAGAACTGATTCAGATCAGCGAAGAAATCTTCCGCCAGGTGATCTCCCGTCTGACATTGCATCTGCGCTTTATGGATATCGCCCTCAACCGCTATGTTTTCGCGGCGGATGCGACCGAGTTCAGATGCGACGGAAGAGTGTTTCATTATGCGCCGATCGCCCTGATCAAAATGTACCGCAACGATCCCCGGAAAATCACCAGAGGCTATCTGCATATCGTCCTGCATTCCGTTTTCCAGCATCCTTTCTTTGCCGAAAACCGGAAGCCGTCATTATGGAATCTGGCCAGCGATATCGCAGTTGAAGGGGCAATCAGCGATCTTCGGCTGGAGTGCACGGAAACAGACGCTGAGAAAGAGGCGGAAATGCAGCGGACCATCAGCCGGATCAAAGAGGATCTGCCGGTCTTTACCGCCCAGAAGATCTATCACTGGCTGGAAGACAGACAGGCTGACGAAATCAAACTGATGGCGCCGCTGTTTCACTTCGACGAACATGATACCTGGTATCTTCTGCGCAATGTCACCGGCAGCCGGGAAAAGCTGTTCGGCGACGAAGTGAAGGACGATGCCGCCAATGCCGGCAATAATATCTTTGACAAAGCGTCGCACGATACCGGTGAAAAGAAGGAAGGGGAGGACCCCACTGCCAAGGACGCCGAGATCCGGCAGATCAAAAACGCTCTGAAAGACTGGCAGGAGATCTCCGAAAAGATCGAAACGGATCTCGAGACTTTCCAGAAGGAGCACGGTGACAGGACGGAGGCAATGGTCCAGTCGCTCACCGCTCTGCACCGGGAAAAATATGACTACTCGACTTTCCTCAGAAAATTCATGCAGAGCGGCGAAAAACTGCAGATCAATGATGAAGATTTCGACAATATCTTCTATACCTACGGGCTGCAGCTGTATGAAAACCTGCCGCTGATCGAACCCCTGGAATACAAGGAGACAGACAGTGTGAAGGAACTGGTCATCGCCATCGATACCTCGGGTTCCGTGCAGGGTGAGACCGTGCAGTCCTTCCTGCAGAAGACGTACAACCTGTTTCTGCAGCGGGAAAATTTCTTCTCCCGCTTCAATATCCACATCATTCAGTGTGATATGGTCATCCGTGATATCGCCGTGATCCAGACCCCGCGCCAGTTCACGCATTACATTGAAAACGTTGAAATCAAGGGTCTGGGCGGAACCGATTTCCGGCCGGTCTTCAATTATGTTGAAGAAGAGATCCGCAGTCACCATTTCCGCAAACTGGCCGGTATCCTCTATTTCACCGACGGTGACGGTGTCTACCCCAAATACAAACCATCCTGCAAAACCGCCTTCCTTTTCACGGAAGACAGAAAAGACATAACGGTGCCGCCATGGGCCATTAAATATATTCTGGAAGGAGAAGAATAATATGCATATACAGGAAGCCAAAAACCAGATCAGAAACGCCGTCATTGCCTATGGCACCAAAGATGAACACGGCCGCTGGCGCATCCCGATCGAGAAACAGCGTCCGATCTTTCTGGTCGGTGCCCCCGGCATCGGCAAGACAGCCATTGTTGAACAGATCGCCTCCGAGCTGGACCTGGGCTTTGTGTCCTATGCGATGACACACCATACCAGACAGAGCGCGCTGGGTCTGCCGTTTATTGAAAAGAAGGAATACGGCGGTAAAGAATACAGTGTTTCCGAATACACGATGAGTGAGATCATCGCCAGTGTCTACGAGGAGATGAAGGCGACATCCAAGGAGATGGGCATATTGTTTCTCGATGAAATCAACTGTGTTTCCGAAACGCTGGCACCTTCCATGCTGCAGTTTTTGCAGTACAAGACGTTCGGCCGTCATAAGGTTCCGGACGGCTGGATCGTCGTTACAGCCGGCAATCCGCCGGAATTCAATGACTCCGTGCGGGAATTTGATATTGCCATGCTTGACCGTCTGAAGAAGATCGAAGTCGAGCCGGACTTTGAAGTGTGGAAGGGATTCGCCGTGAAGAATCATGTTCACCCGGTTGTCCTTTCCTACCTTGAAATCAAGAACCAGTATTTCTACCGGGTGACGACGACAGTGGACGGCAAGTCATTTGTGACGGCGCGAGCCTGGGATGATCTGAGCCAGATGATCTTCCTCTATGAAGAAAACCATCTGCCGGTCAATCTGGATCTGATCAGTCAGTATGTACAGGATGAGGAAATCGCCAAAGACTTCGCCAATTACTATGATCTGTATCACAAATATGAATCCGACTATCAGATCGTTGACATCCTGAATGGGGAAGTTAAGGAAGAAATCGTGAACCGCGCTTCGTCCGCCCGCTTCGACGAACGCCTGTCGCTGATCTCGCTGCTGCTGTCCACCCTGGAAACCGAAGCGCTGCAGGTCAATCTGCGGCAGGACAGCCTGCGTACGGTTCTCAAGGAAATCAGACAGCTCAGCCCGCTGGATGCCGACAAACTGCAGGCCAAGGTAGATCTCTGGAAAATGAAGAGTGAACTGACCGACGCGAAGGAACATGTCGACCTGGCATTTGCCTGCATGGATCTGTACGAAGAACTGCTCAAGGAGACAAAGAGCGGCAAAGATGAGGAACAGCTGAAAGACGGACTGCGGACAAGAGTCATGAAGCTGAAAGAAGACACAGCTCTGCTGAAGCAGAAACTGACGAATGTCTTCGTCTTCTTCGAGAAGGCTTTCGCGGCCGGCCAGGAGATGCTGATACTGGTCAGTGAACTGACTGTCAGACCGGCTGTTTCCGCCTTTATCTATGCCCATGGCTGTGATAAATACTATGAATACAACCAGCAGCTGCTGTTTACTGATCAGCAGAATGCCCTGAACGAGAGAATCGACGCTCTCGACATGCTGGAGATATGACAGATACCCGCGGGTATCTGTTTTTTCATCGCATTCTGAATTATTCTTTCCTATAATTTAGATAAACAGACGACAAGAGGAGGCAACCTATGGCATACACGGCAGAGGAATACCGGCAGTGGATCCTGCAGCAGACAAATCCTTTCTACGAAATCAGTGAACCGAACGGGAATACCATACAGCTGGCAGCCGACTGCGGCACGGCGGAAATCGTCTTTCATGAGCTGGATATCATCGAACTGATGATCAAAAACAAAAAAGACGATTCCTATTCTTTCTACCTGCACTTCCAGCTGCAGGAGCGTGAACACGCGCAGTCACTGTTCCGGGAAATGCAGACGACGCTTCTGAAACTCAAAGGGAAGCAGAAACTGAAGATCCTATTAAGCTGCACCGGCGGTCTGACGACGAATTATTTCGCCATGGAACTCAACAAGGCGGCGGAAACTCTGAAAATCGATTATGAGTTCAGCGCGGTTGCCTACAACCTGCTGTATGAGCAGGGCTTCGCTTATGACGTGATCCTGCTAGCTCCGCAGATTCATTATCTGTATGAAAAAGTCAGCTCGATCTTCCGGAAGACACTGGTTCTGAAGATCCCGGCTGCCGTCTTCGCCCAGTACAATACCGGTGAACTGATCACCTTTGTAAAGGATGAATACGAAGCATACCGTAAAAAAGGGGTTCATGATCAGAAGAACGTCAATCCGGAAAAACCGTTTGACAACGATCTTCGTATTCTGACCCTGGCCTTTATCAACCACCGTGACATGTTCCGCATTGCCTACCGGATCTACGATCACGGCAAAAAGACCCTGGATAAGGAAATCATCAAGGAAACCTTTGTCATCCGGGATATCGAAGACCTTCTGGACTATATCACCGCCCGTCATAAAAAGATCGACGCTATCAGTATCGCCGTACCGGGCGTGACCTATCACGGCTTCCTGAATCATCCGGAACTGGGTTTTCTCAATCACCCGCTTGGCCAGTCTCTTTCCGAAAAATACGGCAAGCCGGTCGTTCTGGTCAATGACGTGAACGCGGTCGCCCAGGCCTACAGAGTCATGCATGAAAACTGTGACAACATGGTCTTCTACTTCCAGCCGCTGGGTCTGGCCATCGGCGGAGCGGGCATTATCATCGACGGCAAACTGCGCCGCGGCTACAAGCACGCAGCCGGCGAAGTGGGACCGGTCGCGAAAGTATTCATACAGGATGCCGACAAAAAGATCTTCACACCGGGCGGCGCTCTGGAAATCGTCACGAAAAACCTGCTGGTATTCATCATGACGGTGGCACCGGAGAAAATCATTGTTTTCAGTACTCTGACACCGAATATGGACGAACTGAGAGCGGCCCTTGGCATGTATGTTTCCGAAGACTACATTCCGGAACTGATCCATGTCGACGAACTGAAGGAGTATATGCTGCCGGGCGCGATGATCCATTGCCTGGAGGTCATTCAGAGCGATCCGGACTGGATCAGAGAAAACACCGTCATTGAATGTGACTGATCAGAAGTTTTATGAATACATGACTTTCATGTCAACCGTAAGCTGAAATCTTTATCAGGAGGTGCTGCCTGTAAATGACGAATAACGTTCCGTTCATTTTGTATGAATAGAGAAAGTGCCTGTTTACAGCACTTTCATGAAAGATGGTGCCGGATGGCAGACGGCAGAACACTGCATCTGCATCATCTGATTCATATCATATGACGCAGAGTGCACTCAATTGCGTCTGTTTCATTCTTCGGCCTGCGCTTCAGCCGTACCAGGATCAGTTTCCTGGCGTTGATCATATCCTGCGATCTGGCCAGTTTTCTCTGCTGTGCCTGGATCATATGCTCTTTATCTCCTTTTTCCCGATATACCGTTTCCAGGCCCATCCAGACTGCATCAAGCATCTGCTCCGCCTGTGGAAGTTTCCATTTCTTCATGCATTCGTCAAGGGTGATCAGGGCAATATGGAAAACATTGCCGGAGACTTCCAGCATATCCTCTTTGAGCAGACCCTGTCCTTTCACCAGTGTATTGCCTGTTTCAATGCACAGGCGGACGAACATCCTGTGATAATACGGCGTATTAAACAGAAGTACTGCCGGAATCATAGCCAGCACCCGGTTATAAATCAGGAAAACTCCGTCTTCATATACACTTCTGTTGTGCATGGCCGCCATACAGCGTGCTAACCTGATGGCCGCTTCACAGTACAATGTCTGGTATTCTGCCGTATCGGAAGCTGTAATCAGCCATTGATCGTGAACAGCTGCGTTCACAGCTTCATCAAACGGATCACCGAGACCGGTCCGGCTGTAGTATACAGACCTTGCCAGATGATAGTGATGCATGACGATCCGTATTTCCATGGTAAAGGGATATTTCTCAAATCTAATGACTTCCTTTTCCATGGCTTGCAGCCGCTTGCCGACCGTCGGAAGCGTTTCATCTGTGAACCATTTTTCATCACACAGAAGTTCACAGGCAGCGGATGCCGCATCGATCACCAGCAGATGCATTTCATCTGTTTTCTTGCTGTCATACTGCCGGATTGCTTCCCGCAGACATGCTTCAGCACATTGATAGACAAGATCACTGGGAAGTCCGTTTTCATCATGATAGGAGCGGACCAGACCGATCATTGTCCGGACAATACGGTCGGAAGGATCTTTTATACGGCGCCGTCCATTCTCATTTTCAGGTTCCGTAAGATCATATAGAATATGCGGACTGATGTTCAGAACATCTTCCACCATACCGGCATCACCCCATCTGCGGGCAAGCGATACATAAGCTGCCCTGAGAAGACAGCCTTCTGTTCCAGCCAGAATGCCGCATTGTATCATTCCCTGAACGATCGTCATAATATTGTAGGCTGTCACTTTAAGATCAAGTTCTCTGTCTTCCTGTGCCGGCGCAAGTTGTGAGGCAGCCCATTCGGCAAGGATCCTGAGTACAGGTGCCTTGCGCAGTTTTTCTTCCTCCGTAAATGCATGCCGGCAGTACCCGTCCAGCCAGTCTGTGAATGAGTCAAACGACTCATGCAGAAGAAGACTGATCTCGCGGGATGCCTGTTCACTTACCCGCTGCGGCAGAGACGCAAGCTGTTCCATCAGAGGTATGAATTCTGATTCAAAGCTTTTCTTGTGCCAGATCAGCGCAGGATACTCCCGCAGCCGGACTTCATCATCTGCCGGCAGAGAGCGGATATAGTCCGCAAAGATTCCCTTCAGCTTTCCGACATCGAGCCGTTTAAGCAGGCCGTTGCGCAGGCCGGCATACATAAAGTCGATCGTGCCGTTTTCCCGGATAAAGAATATATGATTGATATAATTGATAAACTGTGAGAAATGAAGACCGTAAAAGGGAAGAGAAGCACGCTGTGCCAGTGTTTCCAGATCATTCTGTCTGAGACCATAACGGGATATGGACAGAAAGGCAAGAACACCCGCTATCTCCCTGTCACTGATCTGCCCGGCGATCTCCATCAGAAGCTCCACAGCCAGCTCATCTGTCCTGTCTCCGATCCGGTCCAGAAGAGAAAGCTGATATGCAGTGATATTGTCCATGCCGTCACCCGCTTCACGGATTTTACGGAAATCATCCTGATTCATGATCGACAATCTCTGCACGGCAAGTTCCATATACTGGGGACTGGCAGAAGACGCACGACTGATCAGGCTGTTCTGTACGGACGGGGCAAGCTGCTTGCCGCTGACCCGCAGGATCTCCTGCAGAGCAAGCTGTTTTTCCTCAGCGGAAGTCAGGTATCGGATATTCCAGCTTTCTTCATAGACACTCGGGAAAAAACGGCTGTCACAAACAATGAGGAAGCGCACCATCCGGTTTCCTTTTGCCGGAAAGAAGCCGAGACTGTTCCGCAGGCGGTCAGGAAACAAACGTTCGGCACCGTCCGCAATGAACAGAAGCGGCCTTCCATGATTGTGATTTTCTTTTTCCGCATAAAGATCGATCAGACGCCGGAATATCACAAGGGCTCCCTCATCGCTGTAATCATCTCTTTCTGTATACGGATTGTTCAGACGGACTCTTTTTTCCATTTCATGAAGAAAGATCTTCAGAACAGAAGAAGCCGTGGATGATGCTCTGCTCATACCGCAGCGTATGACAACGGTATCCCAGCCGAATACATTCAGGATCTGACAGAGATATGCCGCAGCAGTCGTCTTGCCGGAACCCGCATCCCCGATCAGAAGATATCTGCCGATGCCATGATCTTCATCTTCAGATTCTTCGCGGGAAATCAGTTCCCGCAAAAATCCAAGGATATCTGTCTGGTTGGCCTTCAGGCCGGAAACAGCACTGACAAGCTCTGTTCGGTTTACCGTCTTACGGTAAGACAGTTTCCGGTCCAGGGCGCCAAGCTGGGACATATAGATCTCACCCTGCGCCCGGGCATGGATCTTTTCCAGGACACTGTTAAAAACCTGCGGTGAAAGAATCTCTGAGGCATCAGAAAGAAGATTTTTCTGCAGGTGTAATTCTTTTTCATAAGGGCCGAGACCGGCTTCCGCTTCCCAGTCCGGCTGCAGATCATTTTTCAGGTCGCGGAGAACGGTTTCCGCAAATTCCTCAAGCCCGTTTACCTTCCGGCCATCCCAGAAAGCCTGATAGAAATGAACATGATCACCGCCAAGCTGAACAATGCGATCCTTCAGTTTCTTCAGTTTCTCACCGTATCCGGCATTTTCATTCAGATATTCAGGCGGAATACCGTCACCGCTCAGCTGCCGAAAATAGAAATAGACATGTGCGCGGCTGCTGTTCTTTCCCAGGGCACCATATTCGATTTCCAGCTGGGTGATACTGATGTCAAGATCTTCCAGATCAATATCTCTGCGCGAACGGATCTCGTTTTTGATTATCTGCGTTCCCGGCATATAACCATACCGCTCTCCCAACAGAACGATCATGTAAGGACGGGCCCGGTCAATCTCATCCAGACAGACATTCATGACCTGTCGGTCGATATCTTCGTCACTGGCATTTGTCGTATCAACACCCCATCTGAGATCACAGAAAGATACATTTTCTCCATACCTGGACGCAATTTCATTGATCTGCGGCAGTACATGGCTGCGCAGAATGTCTCTTTCATACTGAAAATCACGAAATGTACTCGAAACAAATATGTTTTTCATCAATTGCAGTATATCAAAGGATTGATCGATGATGTTTTACATCCTTTATGTTCATTTGAGTTCACTTGATTTATATCAGGAATCGGATCAGCCGGAAATACAAATGTCAGTACGCAGGAGAGGAAAACATAAAAAAAGCGCTGCTTGTTTACAGCACTTTCCTGATCAATGGTGCCGGATGGCAGAATTGAACTGCCCGCTCATCCTTACCATGGATGTGTATTACCACTATACTAATCCGGCATTGCCTATATATAATAGCAATTCTTTCGGCAGGTATCAATAATCAGAAATATTTTTTAATTCTTCGTAAACGGAATTGAGAGGCAGGCCCATGATGGCATAGTAATCCCCGTCGATGTTGGTAATGAATTTTCCGGCACCGCCCTGGATGGCGTAGGCACCGGCTTTGTCGTCACATTCACCGCTGCTGACATAGGCGCCGATCTCATCATCCGACAATGGTGCGAAAGTGACATGGGAAATACTGACATCCTGAAACTGACGGCGGCTGCTGAGAACAGAGAGACCGGTAATGACCTGATGGGTATGGCCGGAAAGCATCTTCAGCATTTTACGGGCTTCGTCTCTGTCTTTTGGCTTGCCAAGCACTTTGCCCTCGACCGCCACGATGGTGTCACTGCCGACGACAACTGCGTCCGGATGCTTTTTCAGGATCACGGCCGCTTTGGCAAGCGAAAGGCGTCTGATCTCTTCTGAAAGATCACGGCTGTCGTCAATGGTTTCGTCAATGTCCGCAGGTTCACATGTAAAGGGTATGCCGCACTTCTCCAGGAGTTCTCTGCGGCGCGGACTCTGAGAGGCGAGGATCAGTTTTTTCATAGAAATAATTATAATCAACTTCATCGGAAATTAAAGGGAATGTTATACTAACTGTAAGGGAGTAAAAGGAGAAAATAATATATGAATAAGAAACCTGCTCTGGTAATTCTGGCTGCCGGTATGGGAAGCCGCTACGGCGGAATGAAACAGATCGACGGTGTCGGAAACCACGGCGAACCGATTATTGAATTCTCGATTTACGATGCCAAGGAAGCCGGCTTTGAAAAAGTCGTCCTGATCATCCGGCGTGAACATGAAGAAGTATTTAAGGAAGCACTGACGAACAAGATCGCTCCGCATATGGATGTCCGCTTTGCCTATCAGGACATGACAAATCTGCCGGAAGGCCTCAGTGTTCCGGAAGGAAGAGTCAAGCCATGGGGCACAACCCATGCACTGCTGGCCTGCAAGGGCGTAGTTGACGAACCGTTCGCCATCATCAACGCGGATGACTTCTATGGCAAAGACGCCTACAAGGTCATCTACGACTTCCTCTGCAACGAAGCAGGCGACAGTCATTATGCGATGGTCGGCTATCAGTGCGGCAAGACACTGACCGACAACGGCACAGTTACCCGCGGTGTCTGTGAGAAGGACGAAGACGGTTATCTGACAGAGATCGTCGAAGTTGCCAAGATCGCCCGCAAAGACGGCGGCGCTGTCTATGAAGATGAAAAGGGTGAATGGCAGCCGCTTTCCGAAGATGCGCTTGTTTCCATGAACTTCTGGGGCTTCACACCGAAGATCTTCGATGAAGCTGAACCGCTGATGAAGGAATACCTGGAAAAGAACATCCCGCTCAATCCGATGAAGTGCGAAAGCCTGATTCCGAGCACGGTCGGAGAACTGGTGAAGGCCGGCACCTGCAAGGTCAAGGTTCTCTCCAGCAAGGACAGATGGTTCGGTGTCACTTACAAGGAAGACAAACCGGATGTCGTCGCCCGGATCCAGCAGATGAAGGACGAAGGTGTTTATCCGGATATTCTCTGGGAGTGAGAACAAATCAGTTATCAAATTGAAAAAAGTGTGGTTCAATGGAACTACACTTTTTTTGGTGATGATTATGATACTGAATACCGGCAGCCGCACAGATATTCCTGCATACTACAGCGAATGGTTCATGAACAGAATTCATGAAGGATTTGTCATGGCCAGAAATCCCTATTATCCAAAACAGGTTTACCGCTATCAACTGGATCCGGAAAGCGTGGATATTCTCGCTTTCTGCACAAAGAATCCGCGGCCGATGCTGGAACATCTGGATGAACTGAAGGACTTCCGTCAGCTCTGGTATGTGACGCTGACCCCGTACGGCCGGGATATCGAACCGAATGTGCCCGATAAGCATCACACGATCGAAGCGATTCAGAAACTGGCGAAGAAAGTCGGCCGGGATTCCGTGATTCTTCGCTATGATCCGGTCTTTCTTTCCGAAAAGTATGCAAAGGGCTATCACCGGCGGGCTTTTTATAAGATTGCCAAAATGCTGCAGGGATATGTCAGCCGCATCGTGATCAGCTACATTGATCTGTATGAGAAAACCAAAAAGAACTTCCCGGAAGTCAGGGAAGTATCCTGGGAAGATCAGGTGGAACTGACCCAGTATTTTGTTTACACAGCCGCGTATTTCGGCATGCGTGTATATACATGCCTGGAAGATCCGCGCTTAGCGGCATATGGTGTCAATACCAGCGGCTGTATGAGTGAGGAACTGCTGGAAGAAGCACTGGGCATTGAACTCAATGTGCCGAAACTGACACCGGCCAGAGAAGGGTGCAGCTGTCTGCTCGGCAATGATATCGGCGCCTACAATACCTGCGCTCATTTCTGCCGCTACTGTTATGCCAACTATGATCAGGAGATGGTGCTGCGGAACATGAAGGATCATGATCCGCAAAGTCCGCTGCTGATCGGACATCTGCAAGAAGATGATATTGTCAGGGACGTGAAGCAGGTTTCCTGGCTGGATCCGCAGCTGAAACTTGTTCTATAAGGCTGTGATAAAATGTGCTACGATTTTTGAGAGGAAAATATGCTGGAAGTACTGTTGGGACTTTTTATACTGATTCTTGCTGTTGGATTTGCATTACTGCCGCTGATCGCCGTAGTGCTTTTCTTCATTTATATCATTGCCCCGAACCTTCTGGGCTTTGAAACAAAAAGAAACAGCAGAAGGCAGACCGTTTACAGCAAGGCCAGAAAGAATGCCTATCAGCAGGTGAAAACAACACCTAAGAATACAGCGAAACCGAAACCGGCTCCGAAGAAACCGGCTGAACCGGCAAAACCGAGAGCGGAAATCGGGCTGCAGGAATTCGCGAAACTGACCTCTGCTTTGCAGGAATGCAAACTGAAGGAAAAGTGCGTTGAGATGCAGGGCAAACTGGAGAAACTGCATACGATGGAAAACGAAGACCGCAATGTGCGTCAGCAG
>JAEEGL013181866.1_pt1 | contig 16226 bp, 18 predicted proteins | sample 9134231 | NCBI WGS metagenome assembly JAEEGL01 (sample SAMN16246548, study PRJNA631951) | gut metagenome | biome: gut microbiome; feature: rumen; material: fiber-attached | host: Bos | place: Iran: Karaj | collected 2018-10
ACGATGCTCGTTGAAGCGGTCGTTTGCGTATTTCAGGAAAATCATCGACAACACGACATGTTTATACTCAGCCGGTTCGACCTTGCCGCGCAGCTTGTTGGCTGCGTCCCATAATGTCTGCTCAATCGGCTTTTGTTCCTTTGCCTTCACAATGCCTTTTGCCATATTGACGATTCCTCCTAATACTGCTCAAAATTGTTAGATAAGGTCTCCCATCGGTACAACGCTACCAACCTCTTTACCACTTTTATATGCATATAAAGTACCATCTTCCGCTCGTTAAACCTCGATCTCGCTTTCGTTCAGTAATGTGGACAATTCTTGTTCAAAAGCAGCCAGCTTTTCATATGCGTCATCAAGGTAGGCAAAGATTGTCTCTTCTGATAACGTGTCCCCAAGCACCATTTTGTTTACTCTAAAGGGAACTCTCCACTGCCAGTTCTCTTTTGTGAAATGCTTTGATGGATAATACTTGTTTATATAATCGCACAAAGCTTTTTGCTCCTCAGTCATATTTCGAGAGCTAAATGCAAGTTGAAGCTTGATCGCTTTTCCTCTTGAATTTACAATCTCATAGAAGTAGTGATTGGGAGTATTCCATCCACTAGGTGCATTTTCAAGATCAGGAATAATCTTCGACATCGTGGGCGTAGTAAAACGGGTGTAAGATCTTCCGGACTTCTCCAAACATAGTGATATACCTTCTTTTTTTGATGCCCACTTGCGAAGGATTTCCGCTACTTCTTCTGATCTTCCGGGATCTTCTTCGTCATTTTGTTCTCCAACAATCCCGGGATTTGACTTCAAGTATGGCAACATGGTGTCTACAAGTTTCACGCTCCATTCCGAATGAAAGGCAGCCATACGTTCCCAATCAGCTTTATTTGTTATGCTGACATCCTTTAGGGCATAACTAACCCAAGAGGCTTTCTTTTCTTCTGCTCTATCCCATCCTACTGATGTGCCAAGCTTCATTTCTATTTCACTTTTATGAGAAGCAAGTATATCAAACGCAGCCTTATTCTTCTCAGCGCTTGAACTGCCCATGTAGAAGCAAACATAGGCACTATCATAATTTGCAGTGCATTGAACGTTGAATCCGGCAATTCCAAACCAACCACAGACAGTATTGTTTGTTCCAGGATTTGTATTACTAAAGCACTTTGTCGCTGCATTTGCTTTTTGAATCAACGGCAGCGCATATTCCCAATACTCTTTTCTTAGAATTTGGCGTTGTTCTGTTGCAGCTGCGTCTGATGCCTGATCACGCAAGAAGAACACCAAATCCATAGGGTCAATACCATATAAAGTGAACAGACGGCGAAGTACGTTTATTTTACTTGCTGTACTTGTTCCTTTCTCAAAGAACAATCCTTCGTCAACCTTGATTGCACTACGCAATCCTTCTTCTGTAGTGCTGACATATGTAGACAAGTCTGAAGCTTCTCCACCATTATAGGCAATAGCAGACAATACGGACTTATCCTGTTGATGTAGATATTTAATGATATGTTCCAACATGTCTGCCCAGCTTTGCACTGGTTGCTCAGCATTTTGAAAACTATACTTTACCAAGTCCCTGCCAGTGAAATTCACTTCCTCATCATCCAAAGAGAATGAATCATACTCTTTTTCTGCCGGTTGGAAAGTGGTATTTGGCAAATCCCAAATCTTCAGAGCGAGTTTTACCATCTCTTCGCTTCGTTCTTCTAACTCTGGTAAACCCCACGATTCTTTTTGTGCGATTTTCTGATTCATCCGAATGCCGCTATGCTTGTAGCCATAGATTTCCGCATCACGTTTTTTATCAAAATACTCGTTACTAAGATTTGGGTTGTATCCGGTTAATGTCAAGTTTGCAAGTCGATGAAGCCAAGTAAAATGTATTTCCTCTGCGTCTTTACCCAAGGCGGCCACCCACATCGGATTAAGGTGCTGAGGCATGATATGTTCTATTGAATAGATATTATTATCCAAATGGGTATAGACATCTTTCGTTTCAACAGTTCCATAGTTTTCAAACCGTTCGAACAGGTATGCCTTATACTTGCCGCGCATCAGATAAACCTGCTTCGTGGCAAGCTCATGGGAAAACTCCTCATCATCTGGGAATCGACCACTTTCTTTCTTCGATCTAAGTGCATAGATAAGCTTATCAACATAATTCGCTGTTGAATTATCATAGCGAATAATCTCTCTGTTAAGATTCAAAAAGATCTTATTCAAAGCATTTGTAGGCACTTCACAAATGTTACGACGGAACAAATAGTTTTCAGTGATTCTAAACACATCAACAACATCCTGAACCGTCAATTTGTTTGCTTTGTTTAGCCGCAAAATTTCCATAAAAAACGGTCGTGTAACAACAATATCCAACCGTTTCATCCGATATAGGCAGTCATCTAAAAGCTGATTTTGGAGACCGCTTTTACAGGATAACAACTTCTCATAGAATCGAGAATACTCCAACAAATCCTCCAACACATTTAATGTAGGGAGATTTGTCTCCTCAACGTACTTCTTAAAGGCAGTATAAACATGATCAATATTCGGAGTGCTTTGTTGCCGGATGCTTAAATAATCACGGACAAATCCGCTAACATCATTGCGCGTATTCTTTTCAATTTTTGCCCAATAATCAGAGTAATATGTTTCTTGCTCTTTTGGAGTTAACCCCATGAGCATATAATTTCGGATCTTGTCTCCTTCCTGCAATGCTAATCCAGTGGAGTTTAGACTCTCAAATATAAGCTGGGCATTGTCGCCATAATCCAATGTAATGCTGATAATCTCCAGCTTTCCCACAGCAGAAAACAAGTCCTCAACAGGTATTTCTTGTCGAAGAAGCATATCGCAGAAAAAGCGATAGTTGATTGTTAAATTCGATCCTTTAACGTGTTCTTCTTCATCAGAAAAAAGAGCTTCAAGCGCAGGTCGATCACTCTTAACCGATTTCAGTTTAATTCTGTCATCTTGTTTTGCCCATTTTGAAATCAAAAAGCTTTCTAAAATCTGTTCATCCAACGTTGGATTATTACAAGCGATCTTCTTGCTCTTTATCAGATTATGCATCGCGAGCAGTAACAGCGAGACTGTTGTCAGTCGCTGTTGACCATCAATGATGTGATACTCAATCTTTGACCCATTCGGAACGACAGAAGACACAATACTTCCGAAGAAATGGCTCGGACGTTTATTAATAACTATCTTCTTAAGATCTTCGTAAAGCTGTTTACAGTTTTCTATTTTCCAATCGTATTTACGCTGATAAACAGGAATAACATAACGGTTGTTTGCGCCTTCCATAAACATCAGCATCCGTGTTTCTGAGCCCTTCATCGATTTTCCTCCAATTCAATCCCTCTGACTTTCCTCTTTTGTCTTATTATCCGCTTGAGCTTCCATATTACCCTTGCGACAAAACAATCACAATGCTCGCTGGTCGCAACGTATGGCTCCATCTAGGACCTCTATCAGCGCGCCACCATATAGACAGTCGAGCTTGATTAAGTACATACTCTTTCCTCATGCACCGGATTCGCTTTTGCTGCGATATTGACCATCATTGCATAGCGTTCCTGAACTTCTGTCGGTGATGCAATACGAACCTTTCCACAAAAGCCGAAGATCCACGCAAAGAATATATGGTTTACGGCTACATTCACAGTGGCACGGAATAAATACTTATCTATCGGCTTGGTTGCAACCTTCGTTCCAAACTTATCTATGATTGAGTCCATGGTGCCGTTCTCACAAATAAGCTCAACCTCAGTATGCTCACTGTCATACATGCGGAACATCGTGTTGATGTACTCGGTTATGTTGAATGATTTCGGCTCCGGGACGGCTACCTCCATGAGAATATCCGGTGCATTAACAAACCGATCCAAACGAAAGCTTCCAATACCAGCATGTTTATCGGAATACCCGACGGTATAGTAATAATCTCCATTCCAAACCAAATAATAAGGACTGAACCGATAGACCTCACCATCGTGGCGTATTTTCTTTTCTTTTTTTGCGGAATAGCTGAAATACTGAAAAGCAATCTTCTTCTTTTCATTGATTGCTTCATTCACCCGATCAACGATGTAATAGATATGTTCGTTGTTAGTCTTGATCCGACCTTCCACATTCATGTTTCGCCTGAGCTCGTTTGCACTGTAAACACTGGCAAGCATCGTGAGCTTTTTCGACAGGTCTCTACTCTTTGATGCGGAAATAAACTTTGCAGACTGTACAGCATCAATCAGTATTTTCAGCTCTGGAATCGTAAAGTTCCGACTTAACAGTTTGTACTCGTTCTGCGCTTTTCGTTCTGTCAGAATATCCAAGCCATACTGCTGGAACGAAAGAATGTCATTCTTCAGTGTTTGTCGATGCGCCGCAATCCCATATTCCTCTTGCAGAATGCGGATAATCTCCAACGTGGAGATCGGATGGTTTTCATCCGTACGCTCAAACAGAATCTTCAAGATATAAAGCTGCCGTAAATTGTCACCGTTTTGCATACAAAGCCCCATACCCTATAATGATAACTTTTATCAAATTATACCCGAAAACGGCACATATTGCAATACATTCTCGTATGGATGGTAAGAATTTCATCAATCAGCATAATGATAATTTGTTCTCCTTGACTTTTGAAAATAGTGGTGTTATGATTCTTACTGTCAAGTGGATCAAATGCCCCACTTGAACAAAGGAGGCACTTATGTGGGAATGGAAAACCGAGTATTACGGAAAGATCGAGAACTGTATCAATGAATACCGTGCCGAGTATCGGACGACGCCTTCCAATCGAGAGATCAGCCGTCAGACCGGGATTCCCTCCTCCACTGTGGATCGGTATCTCAAGCGTATGACAGAGCTGGGGATTCTGGAGTATAACGGCGCACGAAAGATCACGACCCGTTCCGATCGGAAACGGAGCCGAATCAACGATCAGATTCCTTTGATCGGACAGATCGCCTGCGGTACGCCTATGCTCGCGGAAGAAAACATCGAGGAGTACATCTCCCTCCCTGATTCCCTGATCGGTAAAGGCGACTTCTTCGCGCTTCGCGCCGATGGCCAATCCATGATCAACGCCGGCATCAACGACGGCGACATCGTGCTGATCCGGCAACAGGAGGAAGCGCAGCAAGGGCAGATCATCGCGGCGCTGGTGGATGAAGAAAACGCAACGCTGAAGCGCTATTACCCTAAGCCCGAGCTGCATTGTGTGGAATTGGAACCTGCGAACCCCGACTATGATACGCAGGTCATTGATCTCGAGCAGCGTGCTTTCTCGATTCAGGGCGTTGCAGTCATGATCATCCGACAGCTGGATAACTAATTCAGAGGAGCAGAAAATGAAACATATCGACGTGTCCGCCTTTGAGCGCATCGAAGGCTTTATAAACGACTACCATTTTGTCCATTGCAGCAGTCCGACGATTAAGGAGATAGCCGCAGCTGTACAGATGGCCCCCGCAACAGTAGACCGGTACCTGCATCACATGACAGACCTGGGGCTTATCCAATACTTCGGTCACCGAAGGATTAAGACGAAAAAAATGCAGAGAGAGGCGCGGATGGTCACGATCCAGATCCGTGGAACAATTCAATGCTGAAGGAGGAATCGATATGACAAACCGAGACTTGATCATGGTTAAGTTGATTCAGCTTAGCGACAAAGACTTTGCCAGTCTTATGGACGAAAACATTTCGACTCTCATGGGAGACGAGCTGTGCAAGGTTTGTATGGCAAAGCACGGCGGTAACTGTCCGAATGAATCCGGTGAATGGGAAGGCTGCCGATTTGATATGGTCGCTTGGCTCCGGAGCATTATAGGTACCGACGAGCTGACTGTTGCAGCAGCATCCTAATCGACAAAAACGAATCTTTGAAAGGAGGGCAACGAAATGGAGGCACTACCCCAGCAGCAGGAGCGCACCTATCTGTGCATCGACGGCAAGAGCTTTTACGCATCCGTTGAGTGCGCTGAACGCGGGCTTAACCCGTTTGAAACGAACCTCGTCGTTGCCGACCCGGATCGTGGAAAACACGCACTCTGCCTTGCGATTTCTCCGAAGCTGAAATCCCTCGGTGTTAAGAATCGTTGTCGGTTATCCGATATACCCGGGAACATCATATATGAGATCGCTCTGCCTCGGATGCAGCTATATGTAGACTACTGCGCCGATATTTACGCTTTGTACCTGGATTATATCGCCCCGGAAGATATTCATGTGTACTCGATCGACGAAGCGTTCCTTGATGTAACGAACTACCTGAAGATCTACCACACCGATGCCAAGAGCTTTGCAAAGTTCCTCATGAACGAGATCGCCAACAAGCTCCATATTCCAACAACGGCAGGGATCGGGCCCAACCTCTACCTTGCCAAGATAGCGCTCGATCTGACAGCAAAACACGCAAAGGATCATATCGGTCTCTTGACCGAGGAGCTGTTTCAAAAAGAGCTTTGGGATCACCAGCCGCTGACCGACTTTTGGGGTATAGCTCGTGGAAAAGCAAATAGGCTCAGTCATTATGGTATCTTCACGATGCGCGACATTGCCAATGCCCCACAAGAGCTTCTTTACAAAGTCTTTGGTATTGACGCCGAGCTACTGATTGACCACGCCTGGGGGCGGGAAACGTGTCTGATGCAGGATATTAAGAAATACCGGAGCAAAAGCCATTCAGTGTCCTTCTCGCAGATTCTTCCGAGAGACTACACATACGAAGAAGCAGAGGTTGTGATTGCCGAGATGGCGCTGCATGGATGTCTGGAATTGTACAAGCGGCATGTGATTACCAAGAGCGTATGGATCGGCGTCGGGTATTCCTGGAACACGCCATACCCCTCCGCAAATGGAACGATCAAATTGAACAGCGCGACCCAGCTTGCTTCAATTATTGAACCGGCCGTCAAGCTAAAGTATCAAGAAATCGCTGCGCGCAGCCTGTTAATTCGGAATCTTGCAATCTCGTTTGGCGATGTACGAGATGAGGGCTGCGAAGGATATGATCTCTTTACCGATTGGGATGCAGTCGATAAAGAAAAGGCCGCCGAACGCACCGTGCTGGAAATCCGCGATAGATTTGGTAAAAATGCTGTTTTTCGCGGCATCAACCTTGAAAAAGCCGGTACGCAGCGAGAGCGAAACACGTTTATAGGAGGTCACAGAGCAGGATATGATGACCCGCGAAAACCGCGCTAAACAGTTCATGCCCTTCGACGCCATGAAGGGTTTGGCCGAAGCGTTGAAAGATCGGGAGGAAAAGCACTCCCGTGTTCCGAAACATGGTATCTCGGAAGAAGATCAGCAGCAGATCTCCGAAACGCTATGCAAGGTAGAAAAAGGTTCCAAAGTGTTTATCAGCTACTATGCTGACTTCCACGACCGGGAAGCGGAAGGGCTGATCACACAGATCAACCGTCCCTATCGGTTCTTCCGCATCAGCAGAACTGGAGCGAATACCGAGGATAAGATCAGTTTTGAAGATTTATACGACATCCGAGTGATCGGATAAGCACAATTTGATGAAAGAGAGGATAAGCCGATGAAAAGAGTGAAGTATTGTGCGATCTGCAAAAACAGCATGATGCTGGACTTTCAAAAAGACACCAAAGAAGCGATTTGCCCTCATTGCGGCGCTGCCTTTAAATACCGATTGCTGGGGAAATCCATGTTTGAGATTGTTTCCGACGCACTCCCCCCTCTCGATGAGGATCTTGCTCCCGCCTTGTGCGGATAGTTCAAAAGAAGGTGATTCTGATGACACATTTTCCTTCTTTCAAGGAGTTGGATACTGTTGGCGAGGCGTATGCCATGAACTATCTCAAGAGCAATCTGATCTTCGGGGCAACATTCTTTGACATTGACGGTTTTGCCAGATCTCTCGGGCTCAATGTGATCTACGAGGATTATGCCGAAGATGATCGAACCAAAAATGGGTTCTGTGCAGATGGCATATCACCATTGCGTGTCCTGCGCGGCGGAAAGCCGATCTCCATCGTTTTCCCGTCCGGCACGATCGTCCTGGAACGATACCTGCTCAGCCCCGGTGAGGAAAAGCGCAGAAGATTTGCACTTGCACATGAAGTAGCGCACCTTCTTCTCGATAAGATGACCGGCATGAAAACCGTAAGCTGCTTTCACTCAGAGTTCGATATTGATCAGACGCTCACCCCTGAGCGTATGGACAGACTGTTCTCCATGAACGAGGTCTGCACAAGCCGCTTGGGTGCGGCGATCCTCATGCCGCGCTCCATGGTCATGGATGTGCTGAAAAAGTACAACAACGGAAAACCGCTCCGCTGCTATGACGGCAATGTGTTTGCCTGTGAAGATAGGAAAAAAGCATTGAAAATGGCAGATACCCTGTCCGTATCCTTCGCCGCGCTTGTGAACCGTCTGCGGGAACTGAACCTTTTGGACTATCATCCGATCGACGAATACATAGCCGAGAGTATGAGGCAGGGAGTGTCGATCTAATGGAAGCGATTACTTTTGACCGGCGATATGCCAAACCTCCGCCTGAGACATGGGCGAAGATCCTCTCTTCACAAGAAGAAGCTGCGGCACTTGCGCTGCGAGACCTGAAATGCCCTATCTGCGGATACAAACTGTTCGGCGTTTACGGACATTCAGGATATGTCAATGTGAAGTGTCAGAAGTGTAAGTTCACGGGACCTTTGAACCTCGCGTACTTCCACCGGCAGAAAAGAAGCTGTCACCGCAAGGATGATTGGCGAAACGCCTTCGGCAGATAGCAAGAACTTGAAAACCAAATAATACTCAACACGATTTCTAATCGCGCGAGCGGGGCAGGCTCCGAAAGGACTGAAAAACCACCAAGCACCGTACGAAGTTGGATTGAGACATCACGGGATAACTCTATCCTTTGTCTTGATTCGATTCTACGGTGCTTTTTTGCGCGAGAGATGCTTCGTACAGCTTAGGAACCTTTTTCAAGCCACCGCTTGGGAAAGGTCTTTATGTTTATTTTGATTATATGGGAAACCTCCATTTCCCGGTACCCGTAACTCCCAAATTTTTGGCCCTTACCCTACACCCAAAAATTCAGATTTCAAAGGAGTTACGAATATGAATATCGTACATAGCTTGGTTTATAACAATCCCTTAGCCCCCGAGAAAGGATACCATGCGGCATCCAGCGATGAATGGAATCAGATACTTCAAAGTAATCGAGGAAAGCCTTTGCAGGAAAGACGCCTGTTCATACGAGATCGGATTGTTGAGGGAGAAAGGATAGATGACCTTTATATTGAGTCAACCATAGACGAATACAGAAGCTGGATAAATAAGAAAAAGGATCAGAAAGAGATCCACACTGCCGCAAAGATGTACTCATTCATTTCTTTGGATATTCCAGCCAGCGAAAACATCACAGAGGATGAACGTGCCGATTACATTGAAAACATGGAAGAAATTGCAGGCACAGCCATCCTTCTTGACCAGTTGATGCAAGCCCTGGATAAATGGAAGCCATGGGCTTCAGAGTTGCTGATCCTACGTATGTCAGATCAGAGAAATCAAGCTGCCGGTATCCTTTCACGGAAAAACGGCATTTCAAAGCGACAATACCAAAGACGCATTAAGCAGATGGAACAGTTTATTAGGCTGTTTCTGTCTGATGATGTCGATCTTACCTGTTCTTCTCGCCGTTAAGTAGATAAAGGAGTATCAGCATGAATCACACCACAACAAATAGAAATCGCCTCACCAGCAGACGTTCCAATAAACCCCGTCCCCTTCCCAAAGACGCCTTGGTCATGAACCTATGCGGGAGATGTCTTAAAAACTGGATGGATAGCGGAAGATACAGATGCCGCAGAATGAGCCGCAACCCCGATGATATCAAGGATTACTGCGTATTCTGTGATACACGAATGGGCTTTGAGTATGCTCTGATCCCGATACATCCGGAAGCCGAAAAAGCAAAATCGCACATTGGACAGAATCTCTCTATTTCATACAATGAAGGAGGCCGGGCAAAATGAAGCAGGTTCCGATTTGGGAAAAAAGCAATCTCACAGTCAAAGAAGCTGCTGATTATTCTGGCATCGGGGAAAACAAACTCCGGCAACTTGTTCAAGAGAACGATTGTCCTTTTGTTCTCTGGATCGGCAGAAAGTGTTTAATCAAAAGGAAAGAGCTGGACGATTTTACCAGCAAATCATATTCCATATAGGAGGTAAAGTATGGCAAACGCAATCAAAAAGAAGGCACGCTATGACAAAAATCGGGTTAAACTGCTCCCCGGTGAATCCCAGCGCGACAATGGCACCTATGACTATCGCTGGACAACAGATGATGGCATCAGGCATTCCATTTATGCGACCTCGCTTGCTGATCTTCGCGCAGCAAAAGAGAAGGTTATTGTAGACAAGGCAGATCACATCAAGTTGGAAGTCAAGACAACGACTGTGAACGATCTGTTTAGACTGTGGTCAGATCTGAAACGAGGCGTTAAGGACAATACCATGTCAAACTATATCTATATGTACAATCTTCATATCCGCCCTCGATTTGGAAGGAACAAGATCGTTTCCGTCAAAAAATCGGATGTGAAGAAATTCTACAACAATCTTGCAGATGGTAAGATTCTGCAGATCTCTACGATTGATACGATACATAACATTCTTCATCAGGTGTTTCAGGTAGCCGTGGATGATCAGATGATCCGTATCAATCCCACAGATGGCATGTTGGCAGAGCTGAAGAAGTCGCATAACTATCAAAGGGCAAAGCGAAAAGCATTGACGCTTCCTGAACAGAATCTCTTTTTGAACTACCTCCACAATCACCCTCTCTACTCCCATTGGTATCCCGTGTTTGCCGTAATGTTAGGCACGGGGATGCGCGTTGGAGAAGTAACCGGACTTCGGTGGTGTGACATTGACCTTGAAAAAGGAGAGATCGATGTGAACCACACGCTCGTTTACTATGATCACGGTGATGAACGTGGCTGTTGTTACGGAATCAATACCCCAAAGACAGACGCGAGCAATCGTATTATCCCCATGCTCCCTATGGTCAAGGAAGCATTTCTCGAACAAAAACGGCTCCGGGAAGAAGCTGAGATCACTTGTCGCCAGAGCATTCAGGGATATACGGATTTCATCTTTATCAATCGGTTCGGTGATGTGCAATATCAAGGAACGCTAAATAAAGCAATCAAACGCATAATCCGAGATTGCAACGATGAAGTGCTATTGAAAGCCAATGGAAAAGGCGATCCCCTTCTCCTGCCGTTCTTTTCCTGTCACTCTTTGAGACACAGCTTCGCTACCAGGATGTGTGAAGCTGGTGTCAACGTGAAATTGATCCAGGCCCTTCTCGGCCATGTGGATATTTCTACGACCATAGATATTTATCAAGACGCCACACAGGAGCTGCAAGACCGTGAGTTCCCAAAGATTGAGGGAATATTCGATACAAGTCAGGATGGCGCGTTATCTGAAGCTGAGATAGACAGTGCAAAAGCATCCTAAGCAGATCATTTTCAACATGGGGAGGAACATCACAAAAAGGACACCGCTTGGTGTCCTTTTTGTGCAAAAGCAAATGAGCAAAAGGAAGTTATCGACCTACAAACATTAGTATGATGATTATAGCGACGAAAGCAAGGATGATAAGTGCGACAGTAGCCCCCGTCCCGCTTTTGCTTTTATCATTGCCGCCGTCAAGCACCGTGATCTTATTCCCGCCTAACCCTTCATATTCCGTACCGAGATAATTGCCCTCCTGATCCAAGATAATCTTCGTGCCCAGGACTCCATCCCTTTTCTCCGCCGCGAGGTGTCCATCCGCGTCGAAGATGAGCTCCTCCCAGAAAAAGCCTTTTCGCTTTGATCCCGCATAATGGCCGCTTGAATCTAAAATAACATCTTCTTCAAGAATACCCTTTTGGGAGGAACCAAGGTAACGGCCTTGGCCATTTGTATATCTTGTCCTAATGTGATCGTCCTTCTTAACATTATCTTTTTGTGGCACGATTGGGACCTCCTCTGAAGACTATACAATCTTGTGAGTCTTTGCATCTTCTAAGATTACATTGCCATCATAGTCCAATTCATAATAAGTTTCTTCAAAATCGTATAAGCAGATTTTTTCTTCTTTTATCTCGAAAGCTTTTTTGTCAGTTGCACAAGCAAATATGTCATGTCCAGAGAAATACCATAGTTTTTGAAAAGAAGCGTTCAACATGGTAATGTCTATTTCACCATAAATCAGATAGTTTTCACGCACCTTGTAAAGCTCATAATTGCAGCCCATGCTGTCAATTGTTGCCGATTGTATCAGTAGTCCCGAGCACACATCGACTTGTATTATTTGCCATCCCTGTAATACTGTCAGTTTTGCATCTTCAAGGACAGCACAATTCTCGACCCAGCTTTGGCAATCTCCTATAAGTGCAATTGTGTATTCTCGATCACGAAGATCAACCCTGATACGAAACACATTATAATTCTCATCCACACGATACTTCCCAGGATTAAAGGTAATATCATAGTCCCTATTGTTTGGACTCCCTATAACATAGGTATCATCAAGTTCGATTTGTATTTTGCAGAATCGGTTTTCTAAACGCATCATAATGGTATACTTAGTCTCTTTGTTAAACAAATGATCGACTAACTTATAGAGAAACCTCATTTTCCAAGTAGTCGGCAAGCGAAGGCGCGATCTCTACAACATGAGATCCCGGCATTGATTGATACACTTTCCCATCTTGCGACTGCCAGATAACCATATTATCAATATGTAGCTGCTCTACAACATACATTGAATCACATTCGTGATTATACCTTTGCCGCTCCTTCAGCGTAACATCGACTACATTTAGCCGAGGAGACATACATATTCCAGTAAACTCGTGGGACCCCGCTGTAGCTGTTCCAAGCACAAGAAGATATCTCCTGTATTCAGGTGAAAAAGATACCCCCAGTTTTTCCTCTGCAGATTTCACAGATTCTTCCGTTGCCGGCTCCAAGTGGAGCATATCAGGAAACGATTTTAGAATAGCGCAATAATCCAAAGCTTGACACCTCACATTCCATAAAGATCTTGAAACAATCTGCCCATGGTTTTCCAGAACTCAGAACGTGTTTTGCTAAAAGCAACTCGATCTATTTCAGAAACCATTTTGAATCCATGAAGAGCTGCGTTATCATGTTCACTTGTGGTAAGAATCGCAAGTATCCCATCATTGCTTTGTCCAACATGGTGAAGTTCAAATGTTTCCCCTGAAGATGAAATAGGCGCTCGACCCTTTAGCATCTTTTCCAGGTTGGTTACACCGAATTCATCCGCTTGGAAAGGATTAATATCAGTACGAATCAGAGCCGTTTTTCCGTTAATTGAAAAAGGTTGTAAATTGGCGGTACTGAAAACCTGATATTCTTCAACAGAATGGAATTTTGAAATCACTTCCAAAGGATAATGCGATTGTTTTTGAATGAGGGCGGCTTCGTTCATGGTCAACCCATTAACTGTCGCACCATGTAATGCTATCGCTTCTGATGCTCCTCCGGCAAGTGCACCAGTTATTGCTCCCCATTTATAGCCTTCGCTTCCCGACACAGCAGCGGCCTTAAGTGCCTCATTAAAATCTCCTGTTTGATAAGCTTTTGCTGCGCCACTCGTCACGCCAGCAATAAGACCGCCAGACAGAGCGGCGATCGCGCCTGTTTTAGCGGATGCTGCGAAAATTGCTGCGGCTGCGGGAGCTCCAGCACCTTCACTTACTACACAAATGACTACACAAACAATAATAACTCCCGTACCGATTGCAATGTTCCGAAGCACCTGGTCTGTAAATCCTTCATCCGCTACAGATTTTATCGGAACTACAGTCGTCTGACCATCTTCGCCAACCGTGAACACATATTTCGTGTCGCCAAAGAAAGAATCTAATTCGGCCAATGCATAGCCAAAAAAGATGTTCGACTGTGAATTGTATGCTGTTTCCTCGAGGTATTCTCTCGAAACGTAAATGGCATCTACGGTTTGGATGTAGTATTGGTCAGTATCTATTTCATTTAACAAACGATAATATATGTCATCCTCCAAATAAGTGAGTAGTTCTTCATCATTTAATCCGGAAAAGGCAGGTGTGACTGCATACTTCGGTTGCAGTTCTTCCAATGTGTGAACCGGCACAAATGCACTATTTTCAGCCGTTGCCGCGGTTGTAGGAACAAGGGTATTTTGTTGATCAGCCTCGGTACTAACCTTTGGGGCGCAACCTGTGAGCAAGACCACTGCACACATGATGACGCAAATCATACGTTTCATTGTTTTGCCCCCCTACCTTGATCCTCAAAATGATAGACTATCTTTTTCTTTTTCGAGTTTACAGCAATCACAATAACGAGTATGACAACAACCGCTGCCAAACCAGCTATGGCATAGACCAAAGGATTGATCGTAGTAGTCTTTTCTCCTTGAGAATTATCGCTGTTCTGCGTCGGACTAATTGTATGTTCTGCTGTTGGTGCCTCAGTTTGACTATGCCCAACAATAGTCCCTCTATTGACTTCTTTTTCAGCATCTCCCTGAGTGTTGATGTGAATTACCCCCATTTCATCAATCGTAGCGCCTTGATCCACTAGCGCCTTGATCTCTTTAATGGGCAATCCTGTGGTCATATATGCTTTCAGGAGCAGATTCGTCCCCACATATATCTTTTTCGTGGTAAGCTGCCCGGTATACTTGTTGCTGACAGTTATCGTATAGATACCCTCGTCAGTGAACACATCCCCATCTTTTACGGTTTTATTAAAACGTGTATCTTCAATTAAGCCGTCTATGGTTTCTGTGAGCATCTCACGCTTGACATTTATATCAAGAAACCGAGATTTTGCCATGTCGAGCTTAAACCCATTCTCCGTCATGGAACTATTAGTGAGTTCTGCGCCAGTTTTAACATCCAATGGATAAACCATACAATTTCCATTACGGACAGAAAACTTGAAGAAGATCCGATAGTGGCTTGATTGGTCAAACAGCTTATCTTTCGTAATCTGATAATCTAGTGCGACCTCATAGTCGCCCTCTTCAAAAAACCGCACCTTTACATCTGTCCCAACGGTTGCATTAGCTTCAAGATAGTTAACGTAGATAACCGGATCATGCAAAACGTTTTCATAATCTCTTTGACGTATTATCAATACGCCTTTCCCGCTACTCATTTTTGGCGTCTCAAAGTATTGATCATACCATTCCGCGTCATTTGTAATTGCCAGCTTGGGATTATTGTTAAGGGCGTTGATGTTCTGTTTGAGGTTGAACCAAAGCGTTACCTCGTCTCCAACATTTTTCAAGATAACGATTGTGCCATCATCATTTTTCGCTGTGCTGGTATGCCCGCTGATAAAGAATTCGCCAAGCTCCCACCCATAGTGAAAATCAGTACTGATAATGTCTTGCACGCCGTAATAACCGGCGAAATTCTTTGTGCGAGTTTTATTACCGAGGCTAAATCGCTTCGCATTCGCTGGAGCCTTTTCCTTCACCGAATCATTGCTCGCATAGAACTCATAAACTTCCGCACATCTCTGATACTCCTGTTGATTCACAACACGTTGAAAGATGTTTGCTTCTTCTACCCTTCTAGACAATTCGTAAGCTACGATAACTCTGTAATAACAGCCATTGATCAACTGAATGTCGGTTGCTTTATAAAAGGCAGTGTTTTGAATGGGCGTATTGCTAAATGCGTTTTCAATGTATTTTGTTGTTATCCAAGTTTTTTGATCTTTCGATGTTTGAAGAAGGACTAGACCCTTCTGTATTTTGCAAGGCAACTTTTCACCATCAATTTTAGAACAGCTATCACTTACCAAATGCCATTCGGTTTCCGCTGCATTAAGCAATTTATCATTATAGGTGTAGTAGAACTCAAAAGAATCACCATCCACATGAAGCGAAGGTGTCTTTCCAGCTTTTGTTTGAAGCGTCGCATCTCCTCTTATATAGAATTTGCCATACGTCGATACTCCAGAATCCGTTGCATCAAAAGACTCCGCTTTTGATATGAGATAATCATTATTCTTCTCAAAAGAGTATTTCTTTCCGATAATCTTCGTATCCTTCGTGTCTGCGAAAGATGACGCTGTAGAAATTGCAAACAGCATTACAATAGCCAGTGCAAGCAATGCCGCCTGACTTAGTGTTTTTTTGTTTGAAAAGAATGATTTCAT
>JAEEGL016840558.1_pt1 | contig 16226 bp, 14 predicted proteins | sample 9134231 | NCBI WGS metagenome assembly JAEEGL01 (sample SAMN16246548, study PRJNA631951) | gut metagenome | biome: gut microbiome; feature: rumen; material: fiber-attached | host: Bos | place: Iran: Karaj | collected 2018-10
AACCGAAATCTTTATGATGTAATGCTTCATGGTTCGGGAGATGCAAGAAAACAGCCTCTCTTTTTTCTCATAACTACTGCCGGAACGGACAGAAACTCAGTATGTTTCGAGGTACATCAAAAAGCTGAAGATATTTTAAAGGGGCGAAAGCGAGATCCAACATTTTATCCTGTTATTTATGGAGCGCCTCCCGATGCCGATTGGACAGACGAAAACGTGTGGAAGGAGGCAAATCCCTCGGTCGGAATAACGGTAGACATAGAAAAAATAAGGAATGCTTGTGAATCGGCAAAACAAAATCCTGCAGAGGAGAACTTGTTTCGTCAGTTAAGACTCAATCAATGGGTAAAGCAATCGGTAAGATGGATGCCGATGGAGAAGTGGAATGCTTGCAATTTTAAAATAGATGAAAAATCTCTTGAAGGCAGAGTATGCTATGGAGGACTCGATTTGTCATCAACGACCGATATTACAGCATTTGTGCTTGTCTTCCCTCCCGAAGATGAAAACGATAAATATTACATTCTCCCATACTTTTGGATACCTGAGGATAATATAAAAAATAGAGTAAATCGAGATCACGTTCCGTATGACATTTGGCAAAAACAAGGTTTTCTCCAAACTACTGAAGGCAATGTAGTTCACTACGGCTTTATTGAGAAGTTTATAGAAAAGCTAGGTCAGAAATACAATATCAGAGAGATAGCTTTTGATAGGTGGGGCGCCGTGCAAATGGTGCAAAATCTCGAGGGAATGGGATTTACAGTAGTCCCATTCGGACAGGGATTTAAAGATATGTCTCCTCCGACCAAGGAACTTATGAAGTTAACTCTTGAAAGAAAACTCGCTCATGGAGGGAATCCTGTGCTTAATTGGATGATGGACAATATTTATGTGCGTACCGACCCGGCGGGAAATATTAAAGCAGACAAAGAAAAATCCACCGAGAAAATTGATGGTGCAATTGCTACCATAATGGCACTTGATAGAGCGATAAGGCATCAAAATATGAATACTGAATCCGTTTATAATGAAAGGGGTCTGATTATAATTTAGAAAATTTTTGTATATTCACTTGACTGATTATCATAATAATGATAATATAGTGATAAAGGAGTGATTTATATGCCGAATATAAGGCCAGTATCCGATTTAAGAAATAATTTCACAGAGATATCGAGTATAGTCCATGAAACCAATAGTCCAATATTTTTAACGAAAAACGGATATGGCGATATGGTTGTCATGAGTGTAGAAGCTTATGAAAATATCAAATTTCAAAATGAAATATATTTTAAACTCAGAGAAGCTGAAATTGAAAGTAAAAATTCCGATAAGGAATATAGTCATGATGAGGTTTTTGGAGATTTAAGGAAAAATTTAGAGCAAAAGGTGAGTAGCTAAAATACAATATAGTATTGTTTACACAGGACTTGCCAAGAATGACATTAGTGGGATTACAACTTATATATCCGAAACGCTCAAAGCCCCAAAAGCTGCACTTGACTTGATATCTGCCTTAGAAAAATCGATAAAAGCACTTGAAAAATTTCCGTATGCTCATCAGGTTTATATTACAAACAAAATGCTTGAAAATGAGTACAGGTTTATTCCCGTAAAAAATTATCTTGTGTTTTATACAGTTAAAGAAGATAAGAAAAAAGTTGTAATATACAGAGTATTTTATGGTTCTATGGACTACGCAAGCCGCCTTTGATAAGGTGGTTTTTTTGTGTAAAAATTAGGACATTAAAACGTAAATACAGAATCAGTTTATAATGAACGAGGTTTAATTATTATTTAAAAAGCGCTGTTGCTTTTTACGATAAATTAGTATATAATAATATCAGCAAAAAATAAAAGGAGTGGTTGATATGCCAAACATTAAACCTGTTTCAGATTTGAGAAATTACACTGAAGTTATTCGTGATATTAATTATGGTTCACCTGTTTATCTCACAAAAAACGGACGTGGGCGTTATGTTATGATTGATATGAGGGAATATGAGAAAAAGGAAGCCACGATAAAGCTTTTGTCCGAACTTTCAAAAGGACAACAAACAGGAGTCAAAGAGGGATGGCTTTCTATTGACGACTTAAAAGATTCATTGGAGGATGAAGCTCTTGACTAAGATTTTGATTTCTCCCGAAGCAAAACGTGATATGCTGGAAATAAAAGAATATATTACTGAGGAGTTGGGAAGTCCGATAGCTTCAAAAAATGTAACGGATAAAATTATAAAACAAATTTCCAGACTTTCAGATTTTCCAAAAATAGGGGCTCCTCTTTCGTCTATAATCGATATTGAAACCAATTACAGATTTTTAGTTTGCGGTAATTACACCGCGTTTTATCGATATACAGATGAAACAGCATTTGTTGATAGAATTCTTTATGGTAAGCGTGACTTTATGCGGATACTTTTTGAGCAACATTAATAAATTATACTTAAATGTAGGCATCTCGTAATGATATGCACCCCAAAAGTTAGACACTTTTGGAGGGGCATATTTTTATGAGTAAAACAGGAAGAAAAAACACAAAATACAGTACAGAATTTAAAATAGGTGTTATAATTGATATGTGAGAACACCATCTTGGATATCGAGAAACAGCCCGAAAATATTGGAAAGTATCGAGGAAACAAGATTTAAATTACATTAACACAGTAAAACGGTGGGAACGCATATACTTAGAAGAAGGAGCCGAAGGTCTTATGAAAGAGCGACGAGGCAGAGTGTGTGCCACCGGAGGGATACGGAAAGGCAGACCACCAAAACTCGACAAAAATATTGAAGAAGATTTAATCGCCGAAAACCAACGGCTAAGAATGGAAATTGAATACTTAAAAAAACTGAGTGCCTTAGTTCTTGCGGAAGAGCGAAAGAAAAACAAAAATCAGAAATAATCTCTGAATTAAGGCAAAGATATCCGCTGAAAGATTTATTAAAGTTATCCGGTATTGCAAGAAGCCCATTCTATTACTACCTGAAACATTCAAACAAAGATAAATATGAATGTGAAAAGCAAGAGATAACAAGTATATTCAATGCTAATAAAGGAAGATATGGCTACCGTAGAATTTTGATGATTATGCAAAATAAAGGTTATTACATCAATCATAAAACTGTACAAAAGTTAATGAGAGAATTAGGACTAAAGGGCAAACAACGAAAAAACGGTCAATACCATTCATATAAAGGGACTGTTGATAAGGTTGCGGATAATATACTCGCAAGAGATTTTCATTCAGAGAAACCGTTTGAAAAGATAACAACTGATGTAACACAATTCAATGTTTGCAATGAAAAAGTGTATCTTTCGGCTGTTATGGATTTATTCAATAGAGAAATTGTTTCATATTCTATTTCGTTGAGTCCTAATCTTTGGCAGATAAGGGAAATGCTTGATGGTTTATTCAAAAAACTTCCATGCGATGCGAGACCGATATTCCATCCCGACCAAGGTTGGCAATACCAACACTCAGAACGCCAACGATTATTAGCCGAGCATAATATTAAGCAAAGTATGTCACGTAAAGGAAACTGTATGGATAACGATGCAATGGAAAACTTTTTTGGTCGGCTTAAAGTTGAAATGTTTTACGGCGAAAAATTTGAAAGCGTTAACGATTTTATTGATAAATTAAAGAATTATATTCATTACTACAACAACGAAAGAATTTCTACCAAACTAAAAGGAATGAGTCCAGTACAATTCCGAACTCATTCACTAACAATTTAATATTTAATTTTATCTATACTTTGGGGATCGCTTCAAAATGGGATCTTTTTTAATATGTGTTTATGCAAATTTCTTTGATTTTTTCTTTGAGGTTTATCAAGTCTTGCTCTACCAGTGGTTTTTGATTAGGATTTCTTAGTATTGCAGCTGGATGAATTGTTGGCATCATCCACGTTTTTTTCTTTAGGTAAAAAATGCCATGATGTTTTGTGATTTTGATATTTGGGTCAATTATTTTCATTGCGGCAATTCTTCCTACTGCTACAATTATTTTTGGTTTTAAAAGTAAAACCTGATTTCTTAGCCAGTTTATGCAAAGTTCTTGTTCTTCAGGTAGGGGATCTCTATTATGTGGGGGTCTGCATTTTACTATGTTTCCTATGTATATATTTTTATTCCTGCTAAGCCCAACTTCTTCCAGCATTTTATCAAGAAGTTTTCCAGATCTTCCTACAAATGGTTTGCCCTGTAAATCTTCTTGTTCTCCAGGGCCTTCGCCAATAAACATTACTTCTGCTTTTGGATTGCCTTCTCCAAACACAACGTTGGTCCTTCCTTTGCAAAGATCACATTTGGTACATTTAATACATTCATTTTTTAGTGTTTCCCAAGATTCAAACATCACTTAACAACCTTTCTTTATTTAAACATTAAATCTAAAGAGTACTACGTCACCGTCGTTCATTACATATTCTTTGCCTTCTGAACGCACAAGGCCTTTTTCTTTTGCATTTGCAAGGGAGCCACAATTAATTAAATTATCGTAAGAGATTACTTCTGCTCTTATGAATCCTTTTTCAAAATCTGAGTGTATTTTACCTGCAGCTTGTGGGGCTTTTGTGCCTTTTTTTATAGTCCATGCTCTGACTTCTGGTTCGCCTGCAGTTAAATATGATATTAATCCTAATAGGTCGTAGCATGCAGTGATTAATCTATCTAGCCCAGATTCTTTTAGCCCAATATCTTCTAAGAATGCCAGTTTTTCTTTTTCGTCCATTTCAGAAATTTGTGCTTCCAGCTCTGCGCAGATTGGCAATATTTTTGAGTTTTCAGCTGTGGCTATTTTCTTAACTTCTTTATATTTTTCGTTTGTTTCTATGTTATTTGCAAAGTCTTCTTCGCAGAAATTTGCGGCATAGATTGTTGGTTTAATTGTTAGTAAATCCAGAGTGTCTACAAATTCTTTTTCTTCTTTTGTAAAATTAATTGATTTTGCCATTTTGCCGTGTTCTAATTCTGCTTTTATTTTTTGGCATATTTCAAGATCGGTAGAATATTTTTTGTCTGCTTTTATTAATTTTAAAATTTTTTGAATTCTCTTTTCTAAAAGTTCAATGTCAGAAAATATAAGTTCCAAATTTATTGTTTCTATGTCTGCAACGGGGTCCACTTTACCGCTAACATGAACTATATTTTCATTTTCAAAGCACCTTACTACATGTACTATTGCGTCTACTTCGCGGATGTTCCCTAAAAATTTATTTCCAAGGCCTTCACCTTTTGATGCGCCTTTTACAAGACCTGCAATATCCACAAATTCTATTGTGGCAGGTGTTATTTTTTTAGGGCTATACATTTCAGCGAGCTTTGAAAGTCTTGCATCAGGTACAGCAACAATCCCTACATTTGGTTCTACTGTGCAAAACGGGTAGTTTGCAGACATCGCCCCGGCATTTGTTATTGCGTTAAAAAGTGTGCTTTTTCCAACATTTGGCAAACCAACTATTCCTATTTTCATGTGATATTTCCTCCAAAATTTATTTACTATATCAATAATAAATCTTTTGCTAGTTTTTATCAATAATTGCTTGATGGGTAGATTTAATTATTAGTTGCAGTGTAGAGCGGTTATATTTGTTTTTATAATGTAGAAAAAAATATTTTTTTATTTTTACCAAAAAAATGTTTACAAAATATAAAAATCTGATATAATATTATAAAATAATAAATTTTAAGGAGGCGAAAATATATTTTTATAGTAATTTTATAAAAGGAGAGATGAAAGATGAATAAAATGAATGTAGTTTTTGAAAAATTTGCAAATGACAAAAATTTACTTGATGAATTTCTAAAAAAATCCACGTTGGATGAAATGTATGATTTTTGTGTATCTATTGATAAAAATATTACTAAACAAGAATTTGATGAGTATATTTCTGAAGCAATAGATAGCTATGAAGCTTATGTTGAAAGAAGTGTAAATACCTTAGATTTAGAAGGAGTTACCGGTGGGGCAGTGGAACCTCATGAAAAACTTATGGGATTTATTTATAATGTATATAATAATCAAGAAAAATTTATTCAAGCTTCTCCTTCGTCTAATGGTATGCTTATTCCGGATTCAAATACTGGTATGCAAACTATGCCTGACGGAACGATGCAGAGTTTAAAATAAAATATTTATACGGATAAATTAGACAAAATAAATAATTTTTGCATGCTAATTTTGAGTTTGCAATTATTAATTTTTTGTGGTAAAATATTATCCGTAATAGGACGTTTAGCTCAGCTGGTAGAGCATTCGCTTGACGTGCGAAGGGTCAGCGGTTCGAGTCCGTTAACGTCCACCATTTTTGTAAGTGTTTTTTTAAAGCTTCCATATGTTGTAGTATGGAAGCTGTGTTTTATTTTTAGGAGAGATGTATGAAATTTTCAATTATTACTTTTGGGTGTAAGGTGAATCAGTGTGAATCAGATAATATTAGATTTTCTATGGTACAAAAAGGTTATGAATTATCCGAAAGTATCGAAAACGCAGATATAATTATAATTAATTCTTGTACGGTAACAGCCGAAAGTGACCGTAAACTTCGGCAAACTATAAATAAAATAAAGAAAATTAATCCCAATGGAATAATTCTTTTAACTGGGTGTATGCCACAAGCTTTTCCTGAAAAAGCAAAAAAGCTTTTGGGTATAGATATTGTAATTGGTAACTCTGAAAAGTACGAAATGGTAAGCGTTTTAGAAAATTATTTAAAAAATAAAGTTAAAATTTTTAATGTTAATAATATAAATAATGTTTTTGAGTTTGAAAAAGCAACGTTTGATAGCAGGCTTCAGCGTTCCAGAGCTTTTTTAAAAATAGAAGATGGCTGCGATAGATTTTGCAGTTACTGCATAATTCCGTATGCCAGAGGGCGCGTACGCTCTAAAAAACCAGAAGAAATAAAAAAAGATATTTTAAATCTAAGTGCAAACGGATATAAAGAAATAGTTCTTGTTGGGATAAATCTTTTTTCATATGGTAAAGATATAAATTTAAGCATTTGTGATGCAGTAAAAACTGTTTCTGAAATCCCAAGTATAAAAAGGATACGGCTTGGTTCTTTAGAGCCCGATTTGGTAAGCGATAAAATAATAGAAAAGCTATCTTATGAAAAAAAGTTATGCCCGCAGTTTCATCTTTCTTTGCAAAGCGGTTCAGATAAAATTTTAAAAAGTATGCGCAGAAAGTATACAAGCGAAGATTATTTGAAACTGGTAAAAAAATTGAAAGAAAAATTTCCAAATGCGACTTTTACTACGGATTTAATGGTTGGCTTTCCTGGAGAAACAGAAGGTGATTTTAAAAAATCTTTAGAAATTATAGAGAAAGTTCAGTTTTTAAAGGTGCATGTTTTCCCTTATTCTAGGCGGCCAGGTACTCTTGCAGATAAATATTTGGGGCAAATAAGTAAAAATATTAAAACTGAAAGAGTAAAAAAAGCTATTGAATTTTCAGAGAAAATCGGTAAAATGGTTTTAAAGAGTTTTGTTGGTAAAACTTTTGATGTGCTTTTTGAAACCAAGGATGAAGATGGTTTTTATGAGGGCTATACTTCAAATTACATATATGTAAAAGTGAAAAGTCAAGAAGATTTAATAGGAAATATAAAAAAAGTAAATCTTTTAAAAGTAGATAAAAATTTTTGCATAGGTGCGCTGCATTAAATAAGCAAAATTTGCAATAAATATATAGTATATAAATAAAATTGGAGGTTTTTTAAATGGAACAAAATTTAACTGCAGAAAACTTTGAAAAAGAAATCAATGAGGCAAATACTCCTGTAATAGTGGATTTTTATGCTTCGTGGTGTGGCCCATGCAAAATGCTGGCGCCGGTTTTGGAAAGCGTAAAAAGTAAATATGAAGATAGCATAAAAATAATAAAAATAGACATTGACGAAAATGGAGATATTGCTTCTAAATATAATATTATGTCTGTGCCGACATTGATGTTTTTTGCAAACGGCGAATTGGTAAGAAGAGAAATAGGTTTTATGCCTCAAGAAAAACTAGAGGATATTATAAAGTCTGATTTTTATATTTTAAAAAATAATTAATTAAAGCTTGGGAAGGATTAATTAAATGGTAGATGTGGTTATAATTGGTGCGGGCCCAGCAGGGATAACTGCGGCCATATATGCACTTCGAGCAGGATTAAAGACTACTATTTGTGAAAGAAACATATATGGTGGCCAAACTTCTATAATAGAATATATAGAAAATTACCCGGGATTTAAAAAAATTTCCGGTGCGGATTTTTCTACTTCTTTATACGAGCAAGTGATAGCTTTAGGTGCAAACTTCGTTTTTAGTGATGTTGTGGATTTAGATTTAAATAGCGATGAAAAATGTATTTATACCTCAAGCGGAGAGAAAATACGCACTAAAGCTGTGATAATTGCAAACGGTTTAAAAAGAAGAAGTCTTGGTTGTGAAGGTGAAAAAGAGTTTAACGGAAAGGGCGTTTCTTATTGCGCAACGTGCGACGGAGCATTTTTTAAAGATAAATCTGTAATGATTGTTGGTGGCGGAAATACTGCAATTGAAGATGCTTTGTATCTATCCAATATATGCAAAGAAGTGAAGATTATAATCAGAAAGGATAAACCCAGAGCAGAAAAAGTCTTGATTGATAGTGCGAAGAAAAAAGAGAATATCGAATTTATTTTTAAATCTAATATAACGAAAATATGTGGCGGAGAAGCAGTGGCGTCAGTTGTAATTAATAAAGATGGCCAAGAAAGCCAAATAAGTACGAATGCAGTGTTTATTGCCATAGGTTATGAACCGGATAATAAAATTTATGAGGGTAAAATCAAAATGAATGACATGGGATATTTTGAGTCTGACGAAACTTGCAAGACAAATATACCGGGTGTTTATGTGGCCGGCGATTGCAGAGTAAAGCCCTTAAGGCAGATTGTGACTGCTGCTGCGGATGGTGCTGTCTGTGGCAATGCTGTTGCGGCGTATATTAATTTAAAAATGTAAAATAGTTTATTTTTATTGGATTTTATAAAGTCTCCTTTTTAAAAGGAGACTTTTTGCTGCGTAAATACATATAAATTGGAAATAATATCTAAATATAATCTGTGTTACACTATTATGTTATAAGTTTTATAAAAAAAGTTATTGAAAAATATTATAGTTAGTGATATAATTTACAAAACTCTTTTTTATACAAAAAATAAAGAAATGGTGGCGATTTTTGTGATTAATTTAAAAAGTATGTACAAAAACAGCAAGTACGGGATTTTAGTCAAAACGTTGCTTTTTTTGGCGATTGTTTTATTGAGTTTAGGAGCGTATTTTTGTTTTGCGCCGAAAAACGAAGTAAGTGCAGACAACGATACGGAATATGAATTTAAAATAAATTTTAAACGCTCTGATGATAATGTGCCTGATTTATTTGCAGGAAACATAACTGTTTCATATATAAATAATGATGCAGGTGTAGATTATAGTGGAGAAGATTATTTAACACTAAACGATGATGGATCTTATACTTTTAAAATTAAAAACAGTGATCTTAGTGGTGATCTTTCTGGTAAATTTCGTTTTAGATTTGTAAAAAATAATAATGGTGATTTTTATAGTAATATAGATTCAGTTGAAGGTAAAGGAACGAAAATTAATAGTGACACCGTTGAGTCTGATGCGAATTGGGCGAATGGAGATGATAACAGGGAATTTACTGTAAAGTTCGCTTACCCTAATTCACAAAAATATACTAAATTTAAAATAACCGGTTCAGGTATGTCTGATTATATGAATACTGTTAATTTTAATTCTGATCGTAATAGCTTTGAAGCATACAATTTTTTCAATGGTGCTTTAGGCACTTTCGAACCAGAAACAATTAATAAAGATAAAGGTATAATAGTTTTTAAATCTACCACAGTACAGGGTTTTGAGAGAAAAAAGTATACACTTAAAGAAGCTGATAATATTATGTGTACCTCTGGATCGCCATGTGATGGCTTTGATTTTAGGCCCGATGATAGTAATTCCTATTGGTTTGAATATTCTACAACCGATCAATCTGCTGCTCAGTCGTCAAATTTGTTTTTTGTTAATTTTGAAAAATTGTCGCCTGTAAATATTAATTTATCAGGGGAAGGTTATCCTTTAGGGAAATTAGTTCAAAGCTGTACAACAGTTCATAAAGATAATGATGGTTGGGTACACTTCGGTGGTGCACCTGAAGTCACTATTGCTGAGAATGATGCAAGTGCACGCATTGAAACAAAAATGCTTAATCATCAGGGCGAGACTTTTATGGAAGTTACTTTAAAAGCCCGAGGTGGTGTGACTATAGGCGATATTTCCGGTTCGTATATTAATAAACGGGGCGGAGATGGAAATTTATCTATAAGAGATTCGGTTTGGGATGCTACTAATAGAACTTATACGTTTAAAATGGATTATCCTGTGGATATTGGTGAAGGGGAAAATGTTTTATTTTCCGTTGAGGGTTCATATAAGCAAACCGTTATAAATTTACAAGGTATAAGCTTGGATGATGGCAGTTCGCTTGAAAATCAAAAATTAGGAGTTTTAATTAAGCAAGCAAAGGTAACTGTTAATGATAGAGCAGGTGAGCGTACTATAACGGAAAACATAAGTAGTGATGATGAAAATAAAGCGATTTCTTTTGATGTTGATAATGATTTTGGTGATCAAACAACTGATAAGATAACCGTTGAATTGTCGGCGTGTGATGGTATGGATGTAGCTAAAGTTTATGATATGAGTGGAGAAAATCCAGAGCCAGTTAGCGGCGAAAATAGTGGTGGTGGTAGCGGAAGATTTTATACGTTTGATATAACAAGTTATCCGAGTGGCGGATCAATTACCTACAGTGTAGAAGGTCAAAACTTTGATTATTTGCTTCAATTTAAGGATGAAAATTCTGCAAGCAGTAACCGATTTAAAGTTTATTTAGAGGATGGTAGCAGTCCTAATCTTGATGAATATCCTCAGTCTGTTAACGTACATTATAACCAAGAAACTGGTTTTGTAGTTGAGTTGGATAAAAGATATTCAAATTCAAATATAAACATAATTGGTCACGGAAAATTTAACGCTGAAGCAAGTGCTGCAGATAAAGTTTATTTGAAATCAGATGATGGAACGGAAACAATTGAATGCTCTGTACAAGATTATGCGTATTTATCTTATGATTATATAAATGGTGAATTTTATGACACGTGGTCACAATCATATGAGTGGAGCGATGTCGAGTTTGTAAAAGAAATTGATTACAATAATGATTTTTATGCTTTAATGATAAAATTAAAAAATGATAAGATTCGTATTTTTAAGGATGCTAGGGAAGAAATATTTTATGGGGGAAGTACGCTTTATGTGAGTAACTCTATAACTGATAGATGGGATGGTGTTATTTGGTATAGCAATGAGAATATTAGATATTATGAAGATAGTAGGAGCGAAGAGAAAGTAAAATATAAATTTGAACTTTTAAAACCAATTGATATTAATCCGGCAGAAGATTATTTTACTGTTAGTGGTATAGTATCAAATAGGGTCGATGTTACTATAAAATGTGACAAATCGTTAAGTGGTGATGTTTGTGAGAATTTGAGGTTAGGCATGGGAAATGGAAGTCCGCTAAAATTTGAGGAAGGAGATGATAATAGTTATTATTGTAAAATAGAGAATGTTAAGTCCGAAAATGGATTATCTTTTACGCTTGCGTCGACAACATCTTCAAGTTTAGCCTCAAATTACGTTACATGGTTTAACGGGGTGGAATCAAATGATGCGTTAGGTACTGATAATTCTGATGTTGTTATTAATAAAAATGAATCAGAAGTTACATTAAGCAATTTACTTTCCGATTGTATAATTACATTAAAGAAACCGCCTTTAGTGGAAACGTTAATAAATTTTAAGGGTGACGATAGGTTCTATGATTTTATTAATGTATACAAAGCGCATTTAGTTGCGGATGTAGACGAAGAGAATCCACCACGATGGCTTTATGATGAAAATGATGTTTTGACGAACTGGTCAGATTTTGGTTCCGAGAAAGTATTGCAAGAAAATATAGGCATTTCGCAGTTTGAGGAAACTAGTTTTTATTATGTAATAAATCCCGATAAAATCCAGTTGGTTAATTTAGATGATAACAAAAAAATTCTTGAAAATATATCATTAACGTTAAGTAATGGATATAATAACAATATTACTGTTGAATCTACTAAATCGAATGATAACACTGAAATTCATGTTAAGGTTAAAGTCAATCCGTTGATAAAATTTAAAGAAACTAGCTTTTCTCTGGAAGATGGTTTTTTAGTTAACGTAGAAAATATTGGCCTTCCACCACGTAAGGCAATATTTATAAGTGATAAGGATGCAGCTGGGACAAGTGCAGCAAATTTTACACCGGTAGACGGTTGGAGTGGTAACCCTGTATCTTTCCCTGGTGCTACAGATGAGCCTGAGGAAGATGACAAGGTAAAATCTAGGGGTGATTTTGATTTTGGTTCTGATTTAGTTTTTAGATTTGGTGCAAATACAAATTATGAAATAAGTAATATTAATGAATGCCTTGAAATTAGTGGAGTTGAAACGTATGACTCACAAGAATATACTGGAGAAGATGGAAAAGTTTATTATGAAATTACTATTCGAAATGTGAAATCTAATATTACAGTTATAGCTAAAAATTTGGACCCTTTGCATAAAGCAATAAACTTTAATGCTGTTGGAGGTTTGAATTATTATACGGTTGGATCAGTTACTAACGAAGTAGCGTTAGATAATGGCCAACTTAAAGCTGATGCCGCAGAATTAGGCGAAATAATTCATGGTAAATATACGGTTAGCACAGGTGAAAATTTCTATTTTGCTGTAAAAGCAGAGCAAGGATATAATTTAGAGTCAGCCACCATATCCGGCGGCGTTAAGGAAGTAACAGTGAATGGTGCAGACTATAGACTTTACAAAATAGAAAATGTTGGGAAAGACTATATTATTTCCGGTTCAATTAGTAAACTTAAATATAATGTAGTGTTTGAAAGGTACAGTAATGCTGATGACCCACATGCATCTCATGCGGTTACTTATCAAAGAGATGATGTCAGTGTTGATACATTAGAAGTGGAGTATGGTGATAGCATATCGTTTACAGTTAAAATAGATGAAAGATATAATAAATCTAAATATAGAATAATAGAAGTAGATAATGAATCAAATAATACAGTAGAAATTAATTTGGTTGATGGAAAATATTCTGTAGTTAATATTACTGGTAATAAAACAATAAAAGTAGAAGGAATACAGATTAACTCATATAATATTAACTTTGTAAAAAGTGATGCGGTTAAATTTTTAAATGAAAATAATACAGAAATAAATGGAATAGAGCGAGTTGGTTATGATGAAAGAAAAAGTTTTAAAATTGAAGCAAAAACCGGATATGCGCTAACAGACCAAATGAAAGTAGTATCTGTTTCTGAAAGTGGAGTAAGAAGTGAAATTATAAAAGATAAAAATGGTAATTATTCAATTACAGGAATAACAGAAGATTACGAAGTTTCAATTGAAAATGTAGAAAACATAATGTTCAAAGTGGACCTTACGCCAACGGACGGTGTAACATACCTTAACGAAAACGGAGCGGTTATTAGTGGAACATCTAAAGTTAAATACGGTAACAATTTTGAATTTAATATAAGTATTGATGATGCTTATGATGATTCAATTTCAGGTATGTATATTACTGTAAATAACGGAAAAAGCAACGGGTTAATACCACAAAAATTAGCAACCGGAAGGTATATTATATCAAATATTACGGAAGATATTGTAATTAAGGTGGGAAATGTGCGCAAGAACTCCTATATTGTTACCTTAGTAAAATTAGATGGTATGGATTATTATAATTCATCTAAAAAAGTTATAAATGGGGACAATAGTGTAAATCACGGGGATTCTTTTAGTTTTAAAATTGGTCTTCTTCCAGCATACAATGGTTCCAATGTAAAAGTTATGCTTGGTAATGAAGAATTAAAAGCAAATGATTCAGGATTTTATACTGTACCAAAAGTAATAGAAAATAAAACGGTTACAATTATTGGAGTGGAAGAAAACGAAGAAGCAAAAGTTGTTAATACAATAAATAATCTGCCTTCTAATGTTTTAAATCTTGAAGATGTGGATGAAGTAATAGCAGCCACAAAAGATTACGAAAGGCTTTCTGATGATCAAAAACAAAGAGTTTCTAATATAGATGCTCTTAGACGTCTCCAAGAACAAGTTAAAGAGTTCCATCATGTAAGTAATGATGTAAGAATTAGTGGTATAGATTGGAATATTAAATTAATTGCTGTACCTATTTCGTTCGATAAAGAAGCGTGTACAAGAATTTATAAAAAATTAAATTCTGAATATATTGTGTCTTTATATGATGTTTATCTTTGGGATGTTATTAATGATGTAAAATATACTTTGCCAGAAGGGCAAGAAGCAACTATTACTTTGCCTAAACCAGATTTAACTTACTTTGAAAAACCAACAGGTATTCATGAAAAAGATGGTGGTAAAATTAGCTTTTTGACTTTAAGTATAGGGTCAGACATAGTAAGGTTTACGACTGATTCGTTTAGCCCAATGGGTGTTATAGCTAATAGGTCATTAGCTCCTGGAAGATCTTCACTTCTTGATGCTGCGGATGCAAATATTGGTCTGATTAGAGATTACGCTTTGTCAACTTTTGGTAGCAGTGGAAAGAATAAAGGTGATTCATATTCAGATATTGATTTAACTGATAAAAATACTGATGGAGTTAATCTTGATGGTTCAGCAGGTAATATAAGTGAAAAATTTAAAAGCAGAAATAATCCGGTAACTTCTCAAGGAAGTGCTATACGGCTTGCACTGGTTCTAATGTTATTGATTTTGCTAGCTATAATAATTATAATAGTTATAGAAGGCATCAGAAGGCGAAAAAAAGAAAAAAATGATTAAGTGCTATGTAAAAAAGTATAGATGGGGTGATTTTTTTGATAACGGAAATAATTAAAAAACTTAGAAAATCATGCGGATACACCCAAAAAGAAGTTGCAGATATTCTAGGAGTAGATCGTTCCACTTATGCTTATTATGAATCTGGGAGAATAAAGCCGGATATAGATACTATCAGGAAACTTTCAAATATATTTCGTGTTCATTATACACAAATATTAGAAAACGAAATGCATACACAATTTAGTGATTCTAAATTGCAAGCCTTTGGACTTAATAGCGAAGAATTAGAATTGCTTACAATATTTAGAATGCTATCTGACGAATCAAAAAAAGAAGTAATGGATACTGTTTCAAAAAAAATCAAGAAAAAACCTATAAAATTTGAAAAGTAAAAATTAATAAAATGGCCTCCGCTGTTAATCGGCTGAGGCTTTTATTTGTTTTTGATTTTGTCAATTGCATTTTTTTCAAGCCGGGAAACTTGTGCTTGACTTATTCCAATAATTTTTGCAACTTCGTTTTGTGTTTTTCCTTTTAAAAATCTTAGTGCTAGAATTGTTTTTTCTCGGTTCCCCAGTTTTTTTATTGCTTGTTTCATACATATTTCGTCAATCCAGTTTAAATCTTCGTTGCTGTCGCCGATTTGATCGATTACGTATACTTTGTCGCCATTTTTGTCAGTAAAAGCTGGTTCGCTTAGTGATATTGGGTCAACCACAGCTTCCATAGACATTACAATGTTTTCTTTTGGGACTTTAAGCTCTTCGGAAATTTCAGTTATAGTTGGTTCACGGTTTTTTGTTTTTATAAATTTTTCTTTTACTTGCATGGTTTTGTATGCTAGGTCTTTTAACGATCTGCTAACTCTTATGGAATTGTTGTCGCGCAAATATCTTCTTATTTCTCCAATAATCATAGGTACAGCGTAGGTGGAAAATTTTACATTTTGCGAAATATCAAAATTATCAATGGATTTAATGAGCCCTATGCAACCAATTTGAAACAAGTCATCGGACATTTCACCGCGCCCGTTAAATCTTTGAATAATGCTTAGTACAAGCCGTAAATTCCCATTTATAAGTTTTTCACGTGCATTTTTGTCGCCTTTTTTAGCAAGTTTTAGTAAATTTATTTTTTCGGATTCAGGTAATGTTTTTAATTCAGATGTGTTTATTCCGCAAATTTTTACTTTATTATACTGCAATTATTTCACCTG
>JAEEGL010597050.1_pt1 | contig 16225 bp, 14 predicted proteins | sample 9134231 | NCBI WGS metagenome assembly JAEEGL01 (sample SAMN16246548, study PRJNA631951) | gut metagenome | biome: gut microbiome; feature: rumen; material: fiber-attached | host: Bos | place: Iran: Karaj | collected 2018-10
AGCTGCACCTTGCCATCGTTCATGGTGTCGCCATAGGGTTTAATCTTCGATAAGTCTAAGGTTTTGTCAAAATCCTTAGCTTCCATTGAATATAGTCCTTCGCTCATATCTATTTCTGACTTCTTAATTTAACGTTTGCCTTTCATTAACTCAATAAACGGATTCAGGTAGTTGGCGCCCTTCATGGTCACGCCCGACAAACCTTTACCTCCGTTCTTTGGACGCTTAACGTCGCCAAAGATACCTTTCTCAAGTGCTGTGAAGAGTCCTTCTTTAGTAATGTCCTCAAGCAACTTGATAGTGTTGCCGAGCACTTCTTTCACACGGTTGCGGCAGATGCCATCCTCTTTAAACTCCATCTCGTCGCCAATGCTCTTCATATTATTGAAGATGTACTTAGCGTTCTCTATCGAGAGGTAGCGGTCACTCATGAATGGTGTGTGGATGGCCTCGGTGGGCATACCAAGCAACTGAATTCCCTGATGAGTCCAGATGCCAATCATGTTGAACAAAGCATCCTGGATGTGACCACGGAATATGTTACCAGTCATGAACTTTGTGGGTGGCATATATTTGAGCGTTGCCTTAGGGAAGATTTCGCGGGTCATCTGTGCCTGAGCAAGCTCCAGCAGGAATCCGTTCTCAAGCATGGGGTCCATCTCAAAGGCGTGACCCAGGCCCATCTGCTCCTCGGGCAGACCAGCCATCAATGCCAACTGCTCGTTGATGAGGTCGCTGGCAAGCACGGTGTGGGCAGCCTCAACAGCATCGGCAGTAGTTAGGTAATTGTCCTCGCCAGTGTTTATGATAACGCCTGCAAAGCCGTTGATAATACGGCTCATATACTGGTCAATGAGCGTGCGCTGCATGTTGATGTCGCGGAACAAGATACCATAAAGTGCATCGTTGAGCATCACATCCAGACCCTCGAAGGCGCCCATGATGGCAATCTCGGGCATACATAAACCAGAACAGTAGTTACACAGGCGAATGTAACGGCCTTGCTCCTCTCCTACTTCATCGAGCGCCTTGCGCATGATGCGGAAATTCTCCTGGGTAGCAAAGGTGCCGCCAAAACCCTCGGTGGTAGCGCCGTATGGCACATAGTCGAGAAGACTCTGACCTGTGGTGCGAATCACAGCAATCACGTCGGCACCCTGACGGGCACCAGCCTGTGCTTGCACCACATCCTCATAGATGTTACCAGTGGCAACGATGATGTAGAGATAGGGCTTGGGGCCCTCGCCTATTGTCTCGAGGTAATGCTCGCGGCGGGCACGGCGGGCACGAATGCGTGACATGCTCTCGTCTATTACTGGCTGAAGCACGTCGGCAATAGCCTTGGGATCGGTAGTTACCACTTTGGTGATATCCAACTCGTCTTTAGCCACTTTCTCGGCAATCTGCTGCGGATTCAAGCCAGTCTGTATCATGGCATTGGCAATGAAGAACAAAGCACCCTCGTTGAGCACGCCTTTGTCCTTTAGAGCCTCAACTACCACATTTGGCAGTGGCACATCGTTGTCGTCAACACCATCAATGCCCATCAAGCGGCATAGGGTGCGTTCCACAGCGACAGTGGTGTACTGCTCTACAAAGGTCTGCACATCTTGTGCAATGCCTTTGGCCAAACCTCTGGCATATTCCACCTTTTCGAAATCTAATCCTAATTTACTTTTCTGCATATTACATTATTTATATAGTAGTTATTCTGATTTTTTCAATTCTTGTCTTGCCAAGTCAATCCACTCGGGGTCGATGCCGAGGCTCTGAGCGATGTTGAGTGCCTCATGAGGCACCTCGCCATCTTCTACCTCAACAAGTGAGTAGTTCATCAAGCCATTATCAAAGCCTTTAACTCGCAGGCAATGAGCAGTGCCTGGTTCTATATCGTAGTGCGTTGTCATGACGAGACTCATCTGCTTGGTGGCAAGCACCTTGAGCAATGCCTGCACAAGTGCCGTGCCCTCGGTGGGGTTGGTAGTGCGGGCTGGCTCGTCGATCAACGCCAATAGTTTTCTATTTTCGCGTGATGCCTTGATAACGGCATCGATGTTCTTCATCTCGGCGGCAAATGATGACAGTCCTTTCTCTATCGACTGCTCGTCGCCAATGCAGAACATTATATCATCTTTTATCGCAATGCAAGCTTCGCTTGCGGGAATACCAAAGCCAAACTGGAACAGGTACTGGCATAACGTGAGGGTCTTAAGAACCACAGTCTTGCCACCCATATTGGCTCCAGTGATAAGTGTTGGTCGATAAGCAAAGCCAATGTTCACTGGCTGGAACTGCTTGCCGGCACGACCTAGAGCATCTTTCACTTGTGGATGGAACATTGCAGAGTAACAGCTTGAGCCATCGATGGAGATTGCAGGGAAACATAGTCCCTGCTCTACTACCTGACGTGCTTTGGCTACGCCAATATCAACTTTTGCAAGTGCCACAAGAGCACACTCTATGTCATCAACATGAGAATGAAGCTGGCGTGTGAGGTCCTGTCTCACGCCCTCCTCAATCTCGGCAGCCTCTACAAGCAAATCTTCTTGCTTCTCGGGATTCTTGCGAATCTGCACTCGCAAGTCCTTGAGTTGCTCGCAGTAGCTGTCATAAATATAAAATGTGGCAATCTTCATCCCATCGGGATCGAGGATGGTAATCACCTCATTGAGCGATGGAATATCGACCACCTCATCAAGATTGTGCTCTTTGAGCAACTTCACCACCTCGGTAGAGAGGATGGCAAGATGCTTCACTTCAAAGAGCTCTATGTCGTCGAGTGTTGACGACTGACGTAAATTCTTAATTGTAGTGCGTATATCCTTCACTCCCTGTAGTCTAAAAAGTAACGTGTTGAGGAATGAAGGCTCGATAGAACGCACAAAATCAACAAAATGTTGCAACACGCCATAGCAAGCAGCTATTTCTTCCGCGTTGGTCATCATCTCGGTGTCAAGCAGCCAGCGGCGAGCAAAACCCGACTGTAGGTCAAGCCCATCGAGCATGAACCTCAGTCCGCAAGGTGATTCTATGACGTTCTTAAGTTGCATTAGTTTTTTAATAAATCATATACAGGCAGGTTTATAGCCTGTGAGAGTTTGTCGCAAAGCACGTCTGAGTCAAGCACATATCCACTGGGAGATGTTGGGTTTACAGTAACGGCTATGAGTTTGCTCTTTTGCAGTACTCTTATTGTGCCGCCAATTTTCTCAAACAATCTCAACTGCTGTGGAGTGACAAAAATCTTTGTAAAGTCGCGCACCACAAGTTCCACATGCTTAAGGTTCTTGTTTTTACGCACCTTTTCAAGAAAAGCATCGACTAATGCGCCTGCTACATAAAGGGTGGAACAGTTCTCCATTCCCTGAAACTCCACCTGCTGTGATAGCGAGGTCACCATCGGCATCTCGTGCAACTGCCCATCAGTGTCAATCCACCACATGCCGCTCTCTAAGGGGGTGAGAAGCGCAATATTGCTGTCACTGGTCAAATCTAAATTAATGAGATCGACCACAAATGCAGTGCGTTGTATAAGCTGACTCATGTTAATTGAGTAAGCTGCTCCAGTAGCAAGTATCATCGACTGGCTAACAGCAGGAGAGGCTAAACTCAACCTCGATAAAGCGCCATCAACAATTGCAAGGTCTATCTTGTGGCGTCGCATGTCATGCATCCAACGCTGCAATCCCAAGGTTGACGAAGGACCAGAGAGCAAAATCTTACCCTGAGTCAATGCGCGTGCAGTAACCACACGTCCTAAACTAGTGCTCTCGTCGCTCACGTCAATGAGTTCTGAGACAAGCCGCCGCTGGCGGTAGTGCGCCTCGCTGGTGCCGAAGTACATGCCCTCGCGCAACACAATCTCGGGTTTCTGCGTGCGAGTCACCTGGTCGGTGGTCTCTCCATCAATGCCAATCGAAGTCACTGCCACCCGCTTTTGCTCCAACGGCAGTCGAGCGAGAACATACTTCAAACACTCAGTCTTACCTGTGTTCTTTTGCAGTCCCACAATCGAGAGGCTGTTGTAATTCAATATGTCATCGATGAAGGTCAACGCCAGCGCAATCATCCGTTGCAGAATGGTGATGGCGGCTATTTGCCATCACCATCGCTGAACGGAATACTAATTACTAACTATTTCGTTTCTCGTTACGCTCGTGACGCTTCAGGGCCTTGGGCTCGATGTTCATGCGCTCGCCTTCAAGCAGCGAGATAACACCGTCCACAGCTTTGTCGGCTGCCACCTGTTCCTGCTTGCGTGCCGCCTGGCACTCGGGGCAGTTACACTCGCTGTGATACTCGGTTGGCTCAGTATAGGTTGTGATTACACCTTCAAAGTTGCGGAGAACAACCTTGCCAGGAGCCTGAGAAATCACATACTGTGGCATAACTGGAGTCTTGCCGCCTCCACCAGGAGCATCAACCACAAAGGTGGGAACGCAGTAGCCCGAAGTGTGGCCACGCAGACCCTCGATAATCTCGATGCCCTTCGACACTGGAGTGCGGAAGTGCTCCAATCCCATCGAAAGGTCGCACTGATAAATGTAGTAAGGACGCACGCGAATCTTCACAAGGCCTTGCACCAAGTGCTTCATCACATGAACGCAGTCGTTCACGCCACGCAGCAGCACGCTCTGGTTACCCAGAGGCACACCAGCGTTAGCAAGCATCTCGCAAGCGCGAGTTGACTCGGCTGTAATCTCATTGGGGTGATTGAAGTGAGTGTTGAGCCAAATGGGGTGATACTTCTTGAGCATTTCGCACAGCTCGGGAGTGATGCGCTGTGGGCAAACGACTGGTGTGCGGGTTCCCAAGCGAATAATTTCAACATGAGGAATTGCGCGCAAGCGAGAGATGATATACTCAAGCTTCTTGTCGGTAACCATCAGAGCATCGCCACCTGAGAGCAGCACGTCGCGAACGGTTGGAGTTTTCTCGATATATTCGATAGCCTTTTCAATGCGGTCGGCACCACACTCGGCGTCGGTTTGACCGGCAAAACGACGACGGGTGCAGTGGCGGCAGTACATCGAGCACATGTCGGTGATAAGGAACAGCACGCGATCGGGATAACGGTGGGTCAAGCCAGGTGTTGGCGAGTCCTCGTCCTCATGCAATGGGTCGAGCAAGTCGGCAGCAGCTTGATGGGTCTCAAGACCAGTAGGAATACACTGCTTGCGCACTGGATCGTTGGGATCATCTGGATTGATGAGGCTCAAGTAGTAAGGAGTGATTGCCATTCGCAGAGTAGAAAGGGTCTTCTTTACGCCCTCTTCCTCCTCGGCAGTGAGGCTAACGTACTTCTTCAGGTCCTCGAGAGTCTCAATGCGGTTTTTAACCTGCCATTTCCAGTCGTTCCACTGCTCGTCGGTAACATCGGGAAAGAGTTGTTTTCTTCTTGATTCTGCCATGATAAATTTCATGTATTTTTAAGCTATAGAGGCGCACATGAGGCACGCCTCTACAGCATAATGACTAATTAAGCATAAAGTTCCTCAAAAATCTTGCGCAGTGCAGGGCACTCACGGAGCTCTTGCAGAGTGAACTCAGCGTGGCCCTTAGTGTAACCGTTACCAATAATCATATTGGTGTCGGCACCTATACCTTCAGCGCCAAGAGCAGCCTTGGTGAAGCTGGTAGCCATCGAGAAGAAGTAAACAACACCGTCGTCACGGGTGCAGAGCACAGCAGTCATCTCGCAATCGGGAACGTTTACGCAGTTAATGGTAACGTCGGCCATCTTGCCATCGGTGAGCTTGCTAACGAGCTCATAAACTTGAACTGGAGTCATACCGGCAACGCTCTCTACAACATCGCAGAAGCCCAGGTCTTTAATGCGCTGAGTTGATTTGGGGCTATTGGCAAGACCAATCACCTTACCGGTAACGCCAACGCGCTTCTTAGCCTCATAGCAGCACAGCATACCACTCTTGCCACCAGCACCAAGAACTACTACGTTCTGGCCATACTGGCACAACTTAGCAGTCTGAGCAGGAGCACCTGCTACGTCGAGTGCGCTCAAAGCAAGCTTCTCGGGCATGTCATCGGGAATTTTGGCATAGATACCACTTTCGAAGAGGATAGCCTTACCCTTGATGTCAACCTGGTCAACATCGGCCTTGATGTTAAGAATCTCGTCGATGCGCAGTGGGGTGAGCGACAACGACACGAGAGTAGCGATGCGGTCGCCCTCTTTCAGGTCGATTTTGCCTTTCAAAGCGTCACCAATCTTCTCTACAGTACCAAGGAGCATACCACCAGAACCAGTGCGGCGGTTACGGTGCTTGCCCTGGAGCTCAACGTTAAGGAACATCTCCTTCTTGATCTCCTCCATTACCTCGGCCTCATCATCAGGATTCTTGGCCTGGCTCTTGGCGTAGTTGTGGATGTCGGTAAACGAAGCAGAGTCGATGTTAAGGGTTTGAACGTCGATCAAGATCTCGTTGTCGTAGATCTCGTCCATGTTGTTGTCAAGCTTGTTGGCTGGTTGTGGCAGTACGCCTACTGGTTCAATTACTCGGTGTGTACCGAATCTATTTCCATGTTTTTGCATTGTTTCTTTAGTTTTTGTTTATTGTTAATATTCTTTTTATTTGCATGCAATAGTGTTGAGGCCTATTTTCTTGGGGGAAGACCAAGTATTTCGCGGGCCTCGTCGCTGGTAGCGATAGGACGGCCAAGTTCCTTAGCGATGCGAACTACTTTCTCAACGAGTTCGCCGTTAGACTTGGCAAGAACGCCTTTCTCAAGGTAGAGGTTATCCTCAAAGCCCACGCGCACGTTTCCACCCATAGCGATGGCAGCGGCAGCCATTGGGAAGGCATGACGTCCAACACCGGTAACGGTCCATGTAGAACCAGCGGGGATGCCATTCACGAGCCAGCACAAGTTAGCAACAGTGGCTGGAGTACATCCAGGCACGCCAAGCACAAAGTTGAACTGCATTGGTGCTCCAGGAGCCTCGCCCTTCTTCGCCATCTTTAGGATGGTGTCGAGGTGGCCCATCTCAAAGCACTCATACTCGGGCTTGATGCCACGCTCCATCATGCGCTTGCCAAATGCACGCATAGTGGGCATTGTATTATCGAAAATCTCGTCGCCAAAGTTGCAGGTTCCACAGTCGAGAGTTGCCATTTCGGGAAGAGGAGTGGTATCGGTCGATTGCAGACGCTCATCGGGGCTCATGCCCACAGCACCACCGGTCGATGGAATCAATATCACATCGGGGCAAACTTTGAGGATTGCCTCTTCGCACTCCTGGAAACGGGCACGGTCCTGAGTTGGAGTGCCATCATCCCAGCGCACATGCAGGTGAACAATAGCTGCGCCAGCGTCAACTGCGCTCTTGGCTTCGCGAACTATCTCCTCAACGGTATAAGGCACATTTGGATTCTGCTCCTTAGTAACCTCGGCACCGCAAATTGCAGCTGTAATTATCAGTTTATCCATAGTCTTTATTTTCTTTGGCAGTCCTTAGGTGTTACACAAGTTCCGCTGGCACGGCACACTACGATTGGCTCATCAAGCTCATCAGCAGCCGAAGCCGAGATGTCGGGGCGAGAAATCGCCACCTTTCGGGCCTCAAACTGCATGTGGCGTGAAGTATTGCCTTCCTTGTCAATCCAGCCTTCGGCCTCAATGAAGTCGCCAGCATATACTGGTGCGAGAAAATCGATGCTGTCGTAGGCGCGGAAAAGGCCCTCATCGCCGTCACGCATTATCAAGAGTTCGGTAGCCACGTCACCAAAGAGGTGAACCATGTGTGCTCCATCTACCAAGTTGCCTCCATAGTGGGCATCCTTTGCGCTCATGCGCAGTCTAATCTTTGTTCTGTATTCCATAAGGGTTATTAGTAAATTATTTCTCTACATAAATGCCATCAACATAAATTCCCGAAGCGTGAACGCACTCAGGCTTAATCTCGCCAACCTTAACCAACTTCTCGGCCTCTACCACTACATAGTCGGCAGCGGTAGCCATCAAGGGGTTGAAATTATTAGTAGTGCCCAAGAACACCATGTTGCCAAATTCATCAACGATGTTGGCGCGCAAGAAAGCGATATCAGCCTTCAATGGTTTCTCAAGCAAATAGTCCTTGCCGTCAACGGTAACAACGTCTTTGCCATCGGTCATGATAGTGCCCATGCCAGTTGGGGTGAGCACGCCACCCAAGCCAGCACCTGCCGCACGGATGCGCTCAGCAAGCGTTCCCTGTGGCACATACTCCACGATGAGTGTGCCCTCGTTCTTCTGCAAAGCGGTCTGCTTGTTGGTACCAGTGTGCGATACGATAGCCTTCTTCACTTGATGGTTAGTCACTAACTTGCCGTGAGCCACCTCGTCATAAGCGGTGTCGTTGGCAATGATTGTTAAGTCCTTAACGCCCTTCTCTACAATGGCGTCGATAATTTGTGTGGCACTACCCACACCGAGGAAGCCGCCGAACATGATGGTCATTCCATCTTGTACCTTCTCGACAGCTTGCTCAAGAGTGATTTGTTTGTTCATAATAGATGTTTATGTTTTAGATATTGTAATGTTTATGTTATATAGTCTAATTAGACTGCAAATATAGTGATTTTTCAGCAATTATCAGCCCATTTCACCACTTTTTTTATCCACATTTTAACCCACTTTCTATAACAACAATAATAACAGAGGGTTGCGACAAAAATAACATATAACTATTGTGTTTATTAAAGCTGTTTCCTTCGCAAAATATGATTGTTTCTAAACGTCTTATCCACTTGCGCTAATCAAAAAATCATCTAATCGGCAAGTATATTTCCAAAAAATGCTGTATTTTTTTGAGAAATTAGGCCGTGCCTCGCAAATAAAAATGAAAATCTTTGTTTTTCATTTTGTATTTCTCTCGCCTTGCACTAATTTTGCCAAAAATTTCTAAAACGCCTATTATGAATATAGTAAAACGCGCCATCTTTGGTGGCATATATGTGGCACTAATCGTTGCTTCACTTTTGTTGTGGGATAGTTGCAAATGGGTATTCGTGGTGCTCTTTTCCGCTTTTATCATCTTAGGAATTAACGAGGCATCAAAGCTTCTCAACCACAATGTCCAAAAGGCATCTCCGCTCATTAAAGGCATTGACATGGCAGGAGCAGTGCTCACGTTCCTAGCAGTTTTCGCCCACTTCAACCTGCCCTCACTGGCTGGGTTATTCCTGATACCAGTTGCGGGATATCTGCTTGTGCGCTTCACAGCACAACTCTATATGCCCTCACGAAACGCTTTAATTGATGTGCCTCAGTCGTTAGGCACACTGGCCTATGTAGCATTGCCAATCATAATCCTAAACATCATCGCCAGCGTCTTCTCTCCTCGCATCGTTCTGGCCATGTTTGTATTCATCTGGCTTAACGACACTGGAGCGTTCCTCGTGGGATGTGCCATTGGCAAGCACCGTCTATTTGAGCGAATCAGTCCTAAGAAATCTTGGGAAGGCGTGTTTGGTGGTGCTGCTTTTGTAATTGCCGCTGCAATAGCATTTGCCTGCGTTCCATGTCTGAAAGACGTGTTCAACCCCATCAACCTGAGCGTGGCAACATGGATAGCACTTGGAGTAGTGACAGTGATAGCCTCCACGCTTGGCGACCTCTTTGAATCGCTCCTAAAGCGCACCGCTGGCGTTAAAGATTCGGGCAACATCATCCCTGGTCATGGAGGCATACTCGACCGCATCGACAGTCTGCTCTTCGTAGCACTTGCCACAATCATCATTCTACAAATTGTAACTGCCATACAATAAAACCCTTTCGGGCGTGTTTATTAATCAGTTATGCGATCAAGTCGATATTTCATATTATCATTTATACTCCTATGTTTGCTGACAGCTGCTTGTCACGACAAAGATGATAAGAGCAAATCGGTCTCAACCGACACCATGCCTACCATCGTCGTGGAGAATAAACTCCCCGACACGCTAGTAGTGGGTACCATCTACAGCCCCGCAAGTTTCTTCATACTTAGGGGAGACACTCTAGGTTATGACTATGAGCGCATTTGTGCCTTTGCCCGCGACAACGGCATCGCCATTAGGTTCCACGTCGCCACAAGCATGAAAGAACTCATCTCACTCGTTGAGAACAACAAGGTACACGTTGCCGCCTATGAGATTCCCATGACTGCCGAATTTAAGGAGCACGTGATACACTGCGGTGAACAAAACATCACTTATCAAGTGCTTGTGCAACGCGCCACAAAAGACACACTTACCGATGTTACTCAACTCGTTGGCAAAGAAGTATATGTGATACATGGCTCAAGCTACGAGGCACGCCTTAAGAACCTCGACAATGAGCTGGGAGGAGGTATCAAGATTCACGCTATCGACAACGACTCGCTAATCAGCGAAGACCTTATCGATATGGTGGCTAGCGGACGACTGCCCTACACCGTAGCAGAGAGCGACATAGCGCAAATCAACAAGACCTATAACGACAGCATTAGCATCAGTCTGAAAATAGGGTTCCCACAACGAGCATCGTGGGCAACTGGTAAAGACCGTCAATGGCTTGCTAACGCAATAAACAACTGGGCCAGCAACAATGCTACCATTACCAATGCACACACCATAAAGCAGCGCTACTTCGAGATGAACAAGCATCACATCGACTCGATGAGAGCGATGAGCGACTCGCTGAACTTCATCAAGCAAGCCAGGACCGAGAGTGGCGAAATCGACTACTCAAAGATTTATAAGCGTCGCGAAGGTGACATTTCGGGATATGACCGACTCTTCAAGAAATATGCCGCTACAGCAGGAGTGGAGTGGACTGTGCTGGCGGCGATTGCCTACGTGGAATCAGACTTCAATCCCAATGCGGTGTCATGGGCTGGAGCTGTGGGACTAATGCAAGTGATGCCCAGCACGGCAAAGAGTTATGGCTTCTCAGAAGAAGACCTACGAGATCCTGAGAAGAGCGTTTACATTGCCAGTCTCATTCTCTCCAAGACCGACAAGTTCTTGCAAAGCTACATCTCCAACCGTGCCGAGCGACTAAGGTTCAATCTTGGAGCCTATAATGCTGGCGTGGGGCACGTTATCGATGCCATGAAGCTAGCACAAAAGTACAACAAGAACCCTCACATCTGGTACTCCAACGTCGAGGCTGCCGTGCTTTGGAAGACTCACCCTGAGTTCTACAACGACCCTGTTTGCAGCTACGGATACTGCCGAGGAACAGAGACCGTCAACTATGTGCGACAAGTCGAGAACGCTTACCGTGTGTTCCGAAACTATGTCAACAAAAAGAAGTAACGTTTTAACTATATTCAAGTTTCTAAAACTCTATAAATTTGAGGTTTAGAGGTTAGAGATCAGTGTTTAGAGAAGATACTTATTACTTAACACTTTACACTTAACACTTAAAAAAATGGCAACACCACACATCAACGCCCACGAAGGCGATTTCGCAAAAACTATTCTTATGCCTGGCGACCCTTTGAGGGCACAGTTTATCGCAGAGAATTTCATCGACAATCCTAAACTTGTCACTTCGGTAAGAAACGTGCTCGGATTTACTGGCACCTACAATGGCAAACCCATCTCAGTGATGGCAAGTGGCATGGGAATGCCCAGCATTGGCATCTACAGCTATGAACTGTTCCAATTTTATGGTGTTGAGAACATCATCCGCATCGGTTCGGCTGGAAGTTACACTAAGCAGCTTAAGGTGAAAGATGTAGTGCTTGCCAACTCGGCTTACAGCACATCATCCTACGCACAAGTGCACAACGGCGAGACAAGTCACGAACTCCTCCCAAGCCAACACATCAATGAGGTAATATTAGCAAAAGCCCAAGAACTCGACATAAAATGCACTCCTTGCAAGGTATATTCCAGCGACGTGTTTTATGGAGGTCCCAACAGTGAACCCTGGCAGCAGCTGCGAGAGCGCACTGGTGTTGATTGCGTAGAGATGGAAAGTTTCGCGCTATTCCAGAATGCAAGAGTGATGGGCAAAAATGCTGCTTGCCTGCTTACCATCAGCGACTCACTGGTAGAGTTTACCGCCATGAGTGCCGAAGAACGTCAAACCAGCTTCCGCACCATGATGCACCTGGCATTGGAGTCGGCAATAGCACTCTAATCAGAGAACAAGAAACCGACCCTATAACATTCAGTATCAAATACACGCCTCAAAGGATCATTGGGCGGCGCGGCGATACAGGAAAATAGCAATAATGGTATAAACGATGTTTGGAATCCACATTGCTAGACGTGGCGATGTGTAGCCGCTTAGTGCAAAGGTTTGGGTAACAGTCATAAACAGGATATAGGAGAAACTCAGCAATAGACCAATTCCTATGTTCACACCCATACCACCACGTACCTTTCGCGACGATAGAGACAGACCAATCACCGTGAGGATAAATGCTGCAGCGGTCATAGCAAAGCGTTTCTCATATTCCAGCTCAAACTGCTGCAGGTTAGCCACTCCCCTAGCCTTTTGCTTGTTGATGTAATGCCTCAGCTCGGGCGAAGTGAGCATCTCTTGGTCATTCTTCGAGATAAGGAAGTCGCGCGGCTCCACGTCAAGCATAGTGTCGATTGATGAACCACGACGAAGGGTCTCCTTCAGTCCGTCAAACTTCCTGATGCTGTATTCATTGAGTTTCCATCGTCCCAAAGTATCGTAGGTCACACTATTAGCAGTGATACGCGATACTAAAGTGTTGCCTTTGAACTCCTCCATCGTGAACTGGTAACCACGTTTGGTGGTGTTGTCATATCTAGCGATATATGCCATTACGCCTGGTTTCACCTGGAGCTGGATGTTGTCGCCAAAGTCCACACGCTTGTTCTTAACCCATTGATTGGTGTATTCTATTCGTTTTACATTGGCGGGAGGGATAATATAAAGTGCCAATACTAGAGTGCCAGCAGCGATTATTGCAGCACTCACAATATAGGGCACCATGAGTCGCTTGAAGCTTATGCCACTCGACATCATAGCGATAATCTCGCTGTGGTCGGCAAGTTTGGAGGTAAAGAAAATTACCGTAATGAAAACAAATAGTGGCGCAAACTGATTAGCAAAATAGGGCAAGAAGTTCAAGAAATACTTGAACACCGTTTCTTTGAGCGGTGCGGTTAGCATTGCATCGAGTTTCTCGTTGATGTCAAACACAATCACGATTGCCAGCAGCACCAAGATGGCAAATAAGAAAGTGCCAAGGAATTTCTTCATGATATAAGCGTCAAAGCGCTTTATCCATGGTTTGCGAACCTTCTTAGGAGTGCTTTCTTCTTCTTTTGTAGATACTTTAATATCTCCTTCGTTGGGAACCATCTCATCGGCAGTCTCTTGAAGGTTCTCGGGGGCGATTTTAGGCACTTCCATCTGGGTAAAATCGATGTCGGAGCGCACAGACTGTCCGCTCTCGTTAATCAGTTCCCATTTCTCAGAGTTCTGCAAAATGGTGTCACTACCCTTCTTATTTCGCCTTATCAATCCCATTAATAATAGTTCAGAGTTTAGAGTTATCAGTTATCAGTCATCTGTTGTCCTCTCGTTAGCTCATTATCTATATCTATTGTCTCGTCAGCTTGTTAGCTAACACCTACAATCTGCGAGTAACATTATCAACCATAGCAGTTTTCCAAGTCTTGAAGTCGCCAGCAATGATGTGGCGGCGAGCCTCACCCACGAGCCATAGGTAAAACGCTAAGTTGTGGATGCTGGCAATCTGCATCGCCAGTAGTTCGTTGGCGATGAAAAGGTGGCGCACATAGGATTTGCTATAGATGCGATCCACTGCCGATGCGCCATCTTCTTGAAGCGGAGAGAAGTCATCGGCCCACTTCTTGTTGCGCATGTTCATGATGCCGTGCTGGGTGAACAACATGCCGTTGCGGCCGTTGCGCGTGGGCATCACGCAGTCCATCATGTCAACACCACGATCTATCGCCTCGAGAATATTGGCAGGCGTGCCCACACCCATCAAGTAGCGCGGGCGGTCTTCGGGCAGAATCTCGTTCACAACCTCTATCATCTCATACATCACCTCCACTGGCTCACCCACAGCCAAGCCACCAATGGCATTGCCCTCGGCGCCAAGGTCAGCAACGTGCTTGGCGGCGTCTTGACGCAGGTCGGTATAGGTGCATCCTTGAACTATAGGGAAAAACGCCTGACTATGACCATATAGTGGCTGCGTCTCATTGAAATGCTTCCATCCACGCTCCAGCCATTGCTGGGTTAGGCGCAGCGACTTCTCTGAATAACGGTAATCGCTGGTACCTGGCGGACATTCGTCAAGCGCCATCATAATGTCGCTACCAATGCTGCGCTGAATATCAACGACTTTCTCGGGAGTGAATAGATGCTTTGAACCATCGATGTGGCTGCGGAAGGTCACACCTTCCTCTTTGAGTTTGCGGTTCTCGCTCAGGGAGAACACCTGGAAGCCGCCACTATCAGTCAATATTGGTCGGTCCCAGCTGTTGAACTTGTGAAGGCCACCAGCCTTCTCTATTATATCCATGCCAGGACGCAGATAAAGGTGATAGGTGTTGCCTAGGATAATCTGAGCCTTGATGTCATCGCGCAACTCACTCATGTGCACAGCCTTGACACTGCCCACTGTGCCCACAGGCATAAAAATGGGAGTCTCAATGTCGCCATGGTCAGTGCTTATCAAGCCCGCGCGAGCCTTTGTATCTGTATTTGTAGCTACTACTTTGTAGTCCATAACGTTTTAGTTCACAGTTCATAGTTCAAAGTTCAAAGTTTCCACAATAAACTCTAAACCTCGGCAATGCCGAATAATTGTGCAAAATTAGTGCAAGTTGAGAGCAGAACAAAATAATAAACGAAGTTTTTTATTTTTTATGCCGAAACGCAGCCTAATTTATCCAAAATTAGTGCAAGTTGAGAGCAGAACAAAATAATAAACGAAGTTTTTTATTTTTTATGCCGAAACGCAGCCTAATTTATCCAAAATTAGTGCAGGCCGAGTGAAATGCCAAATATATTTGAGCATTTCGGAGGCGCCGCCTAATTTATCGAAAATTAGTGCAAACCGAGGGAACTGCCAAATTTATTTCACAATTTACATTTTCTGATGATTGGACTTGACCCATCATATCGAAACTGTATCAAAAATAAAAAACAACTGATTATTCTGATAAATCTGATTATTTACAACTTTTTTAAAACTTGCTAGTCAATAAGTTGAAAATTCAGAACTTTCAGATTATTCAGTTGTTTATAATAAAATCTGAGTTTTGACACAACCTCTACAACGGAAACACAACTGCGATATAGTTCGTCTCCGACGCTCGGGCAAGATTATGTATCGCCTCACGAAATCGCATTAACATGATTTTGCCTTTTTAGGCACGGCTTCGCACGAGCCATATTTTGGCAAAATCATGTTAATGTTATATATTTCTACAGGGAAAACTATAGGGCAAGCCGCATTCCGAGGGCGTAGTTGCAGTTGACGGGGTTGCCGTAGTTCCGATTCGACACGCGACAGTGCCTAGCGTCGACGATCCAGCTGCCACCACGGAATACGCGGTAAGAGCCCGATGCAGGGCCTGTGGGGTTAGTCTGTGCACCTGCACTGTAGCTGCCATACCAGTCCTGACACCACTCCCACACGTTGCCGCTCATATCGTAGATACCAAACTCATTGGGCTGCTTGGTCGCTACAGGATGAGTTTCACCATTACTATTACTACCGCACCACGCAACATCACCTATCGTGTTGCTGCCACTGTACTTGTAGCCCTGACTACGGCTGCCACCACGCGCGGCGTACTCCCACTCAGCCTCGGTGGGCAGGCGGAAGTTCATACCGGTCATCTCGTTCAGCTTCGTGATAAACTCCTGGCAGTCGTTCCAACTCACACACTCCACTGGGCGCTGGAGGTCACCTGTGAACCCGCTCGGGTTGCTCCCCATCACTGCCTACCACAGCTCCTGGGACCTCGGTCTGACCTATGCTGAAACCGCTCAATGTCACTTGATGGGTAGGATACTCATCACTTTCAGCATCGCTGCCCTGCTCGGCGGTCGCACCCATAGTGAACTTGCCGCCCTCGATAGCAACCATATTGAACGATACTTCATTCACTGTATATGTAATGATGTCTGGAGTTAGGCATATCCTGAAACCCATATCGGCATGTCGATCATACTCATAATTTGATCCACGATAAAAAACAGGTTCAGCGTCATATCCATATAAATGATA